>ENA-OSET01000536-OSET01000536.1-sediment-metagenome-genome-assembly--contig:-NODE-536-length-42370-cov-4.079753_pt1 | contig 42370 bp, 34 predicted proteins | sample MGYA00237882_ERZ534229 | MGnify/ENA primary metagenome ERZ534229 (study PRJEB26408, sample SAMN06266212) | sediment metagenome | isolation source: Hudson Canyon methane seep mesocosm | place: USA:Hudson...
GAAGAAATTTTAGGTACCGAATTCGATAAACGTAAGGCTGACTCCAATTTCAATGAAGTAGTCCAGAAAGATATTTACGGGCAATTCGAAAAAACCTTCATGATGTATTTGCCACGCTTATGTGAGCACTGCTTGAACCCGACTTGTGTGGCTAGTTGTCCTTCAGGCGCTATCTATAAGCGAGAAGAAGACGGTATTGTTCTGATTGATCAAGATAAATGCCGCGGCTGGAGAATGTGTGTTTCGGGCTGCCCCTATAAAAAAATCTACTACAACTGGAAGTCAGGTAAGTCTGAAAAATGTATCTTTTGTTACCCACGTATTGAAGCAGGGCAACCTACTGTATGTTCTGAAACATGTGTTGGCAGGATTCGTACATTAGGGGTATTACTTTACGATGCCGATAAAATTCAGGAGGCAGCCAGCACGCCGCTAGAAAAAGATTTATATCAAGCGCAACTAGATATATTCCTTGATCCAAATGACCCTGAAGTACAAAAGGCCGCACGTGAAGAAGGCATTCCTGATAACTGGATTGAGTCTGCAAAAGCGTCACCGGTTTATAAAATGGCTGTTGAGTGGAAGGTAGCATTACCACTTCACCCCGAATACAGAACATTACCTATGGTTTGGTATATCCCACCCTTATCGCCAATACAAAATGCAGCAGAGCAGGGCAGCATTGGTATGGACGGAGTGATTCCTGACTTAAAATCTTTACGTATTCCCATACGGTATCTGGCTAATTTGTTAACCGCAGGAAATGAAGCGGCCGTTATCAGCGCGCTAGAGCGAATGTTAGCAATGAGGTCATTCAAACGTTCTCAACAGGTTGATGGCAAAGAAGACTTGGGAGTGCTTGAGCAAGTTGGGCTATCGACACTCCAGATTGAAGAAATGTACCGCTATATGGCAATAGCCAACTATGAAGACCGCTTTGTGATTCCAAGCAGTCACAAGGCTTACGCCGAGGATGCCTACGATATGAAAAGTAGTTGTGGTTTTAGTTTTGGTAACGGCTGCAGTGATGGCAATAGCGAAGTTAATATGTTTGGTGGTAATAAACCATCAAACCGCAAGAATATTATCGCCGTATCAGGGGGAGAATAAGGATGGAAGTTTATCAATCAAATGTGGCGGACAGATCAATGGATATATTGGGTATCATAGGCCGACTACTCGATTACCCAGATGAAAGTTTATATGAACATCAACATGAAGTTTGTCAATTAATTCAAACTGCCAAACTTGCCTCACCCCTTGAGGAAAGTTTACTTGCCTTTGTTGATGGGCAACTAGCAAAAGATCTAATGGATTGGCAGGGTGAATATGACGGTCTTTTTGAAAGAGGGCGTTCCTTAGGTTTATGGTTATTCGAGCATGTTCATGGTGAATCACGTGATAGAGGGCAGGCAATGGTAGATCTCGTCACCGTATATCGAGAAGCCGGGCTTGAAATCGCGAAACATGAACTGCCAGATTATATCCCGCTATTCCTTGAATTTTTATCGACTCAAGGTTTTGAAAATGCCCAAGAATGGATTCTAGATGTCGAGCATATTTTTGCCTTGTTGCAGTGTCGCCTAGAAAAGCGTGACAGTGCTTACAGTGTCTTGTTTGAAGCTCTGCTCACTATTGCTGAAAGCGATATTAAACTTGATGATATTCGTACGAGTATTTCCAGCGAGAAACGCGATGATACCAAGAAGGCATTAGACAAAGAATGGGAGGAAGAAGAAGTGACCTTTGGTGCAGAGTCTCTTGATAAAAATTGTGCATCGGCTACCCGTAAACCCAGTGAAGCTCAGCGCAAAGACCAAGATATACCGATTTCGTGGGTAGATTTTAATAGCTCACCCATTGAAACGCCTGACCATGTTGAAAAGCATGTTGGAGAATATGCCGAAGAATCAGTACCGCAAGCTAAGGGGATGTAACGATGGAATATCTAAATAACCTACTCTTTGGTATCTACCCCTATATAGCATTTACGGTGTTCATACTGGGCTCATTAATTCGTTATGACCGTGACCAGTACACTTGGAAGACCGGCTCGAGTCAATTATTAGAAAGCAAGCAATTAAGAAAGGGCAGTATTGCATTTCATATCGGTGTGCTGGCTATTTTAGCGGGGCATTTTGTGGGTTTACTTACCCCAAAAGCAGTTTGGCATGTGTTGGGCATTTCAACAGAAGTTAAGCAGCTGATTGCGATGGGAATGGGCGGTTTTTTCGGTGTTATTTGTTTTTACGGTATGACGATATTAATCAAACGACGTTTAGGAAATGAACGAGTGCGCGCTACCAGCTCTAGAATGGATATTGTCATCTTGTTGCTTCTCTATGCTCAACTTATTCTGGGCATGATATCTATTTTTGTATCAATGGGGCATTTGGACGGACAGGAAATGTTGAAGCTAATGTCTTGGGCGCAGAACATAGTGACCATCAATAGCAGCGTGGCCGCAGATAGTATAAAAGATGTACACATCATATTTAAGCTACATATATTCTTGGGTATGACACTCTTTTTGTTGTTTCCTTTCACGCGACTAGTACACGTAATGAGTGTGCCACTTAAATACATCTCTCGTAATTATCAACTGGTTAGAACCAAGGGTTGAGAATCATAGGTTTAAAGTAGCTGGCAGGATAGTTGGAACAGACGTTCTCGTTATCCTGTCATGAGCGTGATGACAGGCATACAAATCAAATAGGTAATGCAAAATGATCAATGTTAATCGAGCACCCATTGATGAAACGTCAATCGTAAAAGAAATGCAATATCATGATTCGGCAACACACACTGAGTCCAAGAACAAGGCTAGTGAAGTGCTCATTATTGCGGAGCTTCTAAAGCAGCGAGCTATAGAGCTTGGTCTTGCAGATAAAGGCGTAGATATCACAAGTGAATCAGGTAGTGACTTTCTTGAAATATTGATAGAAAAAGAAGTTAAAATACCAAAAGCGACTGAGACCGATTGTAGATATTATTTCGATAATAATTCGACAAAATTCATCACCAGTCCTTTGGTCGCTGTAAGGCATATACTGTTAGCAGCGGTACCAGATGATGCTGAGTTGCGTTCGAATTTGCTTGACCAAGCATCGGTGCTTGTTGAGCGCTTAGAGCCTTCTCTAGCGTTATTCTCAGCGCTCGCCAAGATGCATTCTGCGTGCTCATCAGCAGGAGTGGGAGGGGAGTTGGGGCAATTAAGTAAGGGGCAAACTGTTCCTGAATTTGAGCGGCAAGTATTCAACTGTCCGGTTGGGTTAGTTAGATCCCCGATAGAAACTCGCTATGGTATTCATATCGTGGTGGTGGATGAACGGGTTGAAGGAAAGGAGCTTCCTTATAACGCGGTAAAAACGCGTATATCGAATTATTTGAATGAGAAAGTGCGTCGTAAATCCATCGCTCAGTACATTCAGACATTGGTGGTAAATGCAGATATTGATGGTTTCGACCTTGCTGTTTCAGAGTCCCCTTTGCTGCAGTGATCGGCCTTATGAGCTATCTTCCTTCCCTTCGCTAAAAATGCTAAGGCAGTCGTATCAGTCTACGAGTGTCTTGGCTATTTCTATATCTGCTATGCCAAGTTGATCCATATCAAGACTTCGGTATTTCAATCGCCTTTTCGTCGAAATCTGAGTGAAATTCTCCTTATCTTTCCTATGATGAAAGTGCTTTGCATGGATGAGTAGAATTATGAAAATGACGTGAAAGCGTAACTGACGCTCGCTTTCAAGTCTCCGTTAAAACGACGTTTCCGCAGGTGTTCAATATGAAAGTAAATATGCCCATTACTGAAAACGAGGTTTGCTTGAAAGAAGGGCAAACACTTGTATCGAAGACCGATCTTAAAGGAGCAATTACCTACGTAAACCCAGATTTTTTGGCCGTAAGTGGTTTCAGTGAAGAAGAATTGATTGGCCAGAATCATAACGTTGTTAGGCATCCCGAAATGCCAGCAGCGGCGTTTAAGGATTTATGGGCGACGGTTAAACAAGGGCGGCCTTGGACAGGAATGGTAAAAAATCGCTGTAAAAATGGTGATTACTACTGGGTGAAAGCCAATGTGATTCCGATTACAGAAAATGGTGATGTAACTGAATATATGTCTGTTAGGTCCAAGCCTAGCGAAGAGATGATCCGTGAAGCAGAAAGTTTGTATAAAAATGTCAATCAAGGCCAAGCGTTACAAATGCGCCGAGGCAATAGGCTTAGCGCCTTGTTTGCTAATTTAGCGCTTAAACACAAGTTACTTTCGTTTGTCTCGATTATAGCCCTTATTTTTGTATTGGGTGCCTGGGAAAGTGCAAGTAACCTAGGTGGAATAAAGTCAGACTGGAATAAGTACCAAAGTAGTTCTGTTCGTAGAGTCTCGTTGTTGCAAGATATTAAATCTCAGTTTGGTTTTGGTGGCGTAATACATAATTTTAAAAACTATGTATTACGCGGATCATCAAAATATGTGAGTAAAACAGAACAAAACTTTAAAATACTATTCGACAAAATTAATCAATACAAACAGATAAACGATGTCTCTGACAGTGAAGTGAAAGCGCTGAATGCTATCGATCAGGTAGCCACAGAATACAAAAATAAACTAAGCAAAATTCAAGAGCTGGTGAAGAGCGGTAAAACAGCTAAGCAAATCGATACAGTGGTAAAAATAAATGATGCTCCCGCATTGAAGGGGCTTAAAGAACTTGAAACAGCCCAGTTAGTTCAATCAGAACACCTGTCAGGGATGATTGCGACACATATAACCTCGAGTGAAATGTCATTGTTAGTCGAGCGTTGTATATCCTTAGTATTTTTGATTTTGATAATGTTTATCTTCATTAATCGAATCATTATTAAACCACTGAATTACCTATCGGCCTGCTTTAAAAATATTAACGAGGGTCAATATGAAAACGAGATCGATATTCTCAGAACAGATGAGATAGGCACATTTATGCAAAGTGTTGCTGTAACACAGGTAAAAATGCGTTTTGATCTAGAAGACGCAAGTAGATTAGCGCGTGAAGCCACTCGCATAAAAAATGCCCTAGATGTTTGTCAAACCAACGTTATGGTGGCGGATAACGAATTTAACATCATCTATCTGAATAACTCGGTTAACGAGATGTTTATAGATGCAGAGTCTGATTTGAAACAAGACCTACCTAATATGAATGCGCGTAAACTATTAGGTATGAATATGGATGTTTTTCATAAATCACCTGAGCATCAGAGAGGATTGGTGCAGGGTTTACGCGAAGCGGTTTCCACCAAAATAAACGTAGGAGGTCGAACGTTTTCATTGGCTGCTACGCCCGTTTTTGATGTAGACAAAAACCGTCTAGGAACCGTTATCGAATGGAGTGATCTAACTGTCGAGCTAAAACGAATAGATAGAGAGCGGGCTATTTCTGATACGAATGCCAGAATGAAGCAGGCGCTTGACTCCGTTTCAGCAAATGTCATGGTTGCTGATGATGAGTTAAACATTATTTATATGAATCAAGCGGTAACAGACACCTTGCGTAATGCAGAGCCAGACATAAAAGCGTCATTACCCAATTTTTCGGTTGATCAAGTGATTGGAAGTAATATCGATATCTTTCATAAATCACCAGCGCATCAACGCCAGATATTAGAAAATTCTGAGCAAGAGATGAACGCGCGTATTGAGGTCGGTGTTAGGGTGATGGACTTGATTGTCAACTCAATATTGAATGAAGAAGGTAAGCGTATTGGTATAGTTGTTGAGTGGGATGATGTCACCGAAAAATTAGCAAGAGCCGAACAAGATAAACGTATTGCCGATGATAATGCGGGTATAAGAATGGCATTAGATGTCTGTAATACAAATGTGATGATGGCGGACAATGACTTCAATATAAATTATATGAATCAGGCGGTGAATTCAATGATGTCGATCGCTGAAGACGATATTAAAGCCGTGTTGCCTAATTTTAACGCGAGTACTTTACTTGGTAAAAATATGGATACCTTCCATAAAAACCCTAACCATCAGAGAAGTATGTTGGCCGAGTTAAGAAGTCCATATATAGGTGAAATAGTGGTGGGGCTAAGAACATTTAGTATGGTAGCAACGCCAATATTCAATGAACAGGATGAGCGATTAGGGACTGTGGTTGAATGGGAGGATAGAACAGTTGAAGTGGGTATTGAAAAAGAAATGGATACGTTAATCATGTCGGCGAATAATGGCGATTTAAGTAAACGTTTGGCATTAGAAGGAAAATCTGGCTTTTTTAAAAGTATGAGCGAAGGTTTGAATACGCTGATGGACAGTACAGAAGTGTTTGTTGGAGATATCGGTTTGGTATTCGAATCTATGTCACAAGGGGATTTAACACAAACCATTAACAGCGAATACAAAGGTGAGTTTGAGCGCATCAAACAGAATGCCAACAATACTATTTCTAAAATGTCTGAGGTGTTAACTAGTATCACCACAGCGTCAAGTAATGTTGCCACCTCGGCAAATGAAATTGAACAGGGTGCAGATGATCTCAGTCGTAGAACTGAGTCGCAAGCAAGTTCTCTTGAGGAAACCGCATCCAGTATGGAAGAGCTGACTGCCACGGTAAAGCAGACTGCTGAAAATGCGCTTCAATCGACTAACAAAGCTACTGAAGCTAAAGGTAAAGCCGAAGAGGGTGGAGGTGTTGTTCAGGGTGCAGTAGTGGCCATGAGTGAAATTCTCACCGCCAGCAATAAAATAAATGACATTATAGGGGTGATTGATGAAATAGCTTTTCAAACAAACCTATTGGCGCTCAATGCTGCTGTCGAGGCTGCAAGAGCCGGAGAACAAGGTAGAGGTTTTGCAGTGGTTGCGGCAGAGGTAAGAACACTCTCACAGCGATCAGCTGCTGCAGCTAAAGAGATTAAAAACCTGATCAGAGATAGTGTTTCAAAAGTTGAGCAAGGTTCAGAGCTTGTAAATAAGTCGGGTCAGGTGTTGAAAGAAATAGTTGACGCTGTAGACAATGTAGCCGGAATGGTGTCAGAGGTCAGCATAGCCGCTGCTGAGCAAAATAGCGGCATAGCGCAAATTAACCAAGCTGTTGCTGGAATGGATGAAATGACGCAACAGAACGCGGCATTAGTAGAAGAGTCTTCAGCAGCGAGCCGGTCGATGTCTGAAGAGACAAAGAGTATGAATGATTTGATTATGTTTTTCAGAATGGATAATAATGGTTGTGCTCAGGTGGACGACTATCGGGACAATGAAAATTCTAGCACTAAGCCTCAGCTGCGTTTAGCGCCCAATGTAGACATAGTGAATGCTAGTAACGTAGATAAAGATGAATGGGACGCGTTCTAACGAGAGTGTGCTCTCAACAAAATGGTGTTAACCAGAAGGTTTGCCTTTGAGAAGTTGTATGCTTTCTTCAGCGAAACCGGTACCAACTTCGGCGTAATAATTGAATGCTACGTCAGCCCCTAAAGAGATCAGTTCACTTTGTTGGTCTTCATATTGAGCAACGCATGAAATTTTTCCATTATATGAGGCATGATGAAGTTGATAAATAATATTTTTCATCTCATTTACTGAAGGTAATGCCAGCATAATTAACTCTACGTCGGTAAGTGGTATTTGCTCCCAAAATTCGATGTCATCTGCGTCACCGCAAACAATTTCGATACCCATGGCTTGAATAGCTTTGGTTTTTTTTGGGTCGAGCTCAATGCCACATATTTTTGATTTTTTAGTCCGCTCCAATTCATGATATGCCCCTAAACCAACTCGACCCATTCCGACGACCAGTACTTGTTTGTTTTTTATGCAGTCAAATTGATTGTTTTCTGAGGGCGTACTTTTCTGAAATCGTGAAATCTGATCTTTTTTTAATATATATATCTGGTGAGCAAACTTATAGCACAGTGTGCTAATGACAAACGATATTGATGTAGATAAAGCAATAATGACTAGCCATTCTTGACTTAGCCACCCTTGAGCAACGCTGAGATTAGCAACGATAAGCCCAAATTCACTATAGTTTGCTAGTAAAAGAGAGGATAGAAAACTTGTGCGAGCACGCATACCGACAAAATTAAAAATAGCAAAAAAGAGTAGGAATTTGATCGGTAGCAATAAGCTTAAACCTGCAGCGATAAGCCACATATCTAGTGAAGGGAGAGCAGTAAAGCCGATAGATAAAAAGAAACTGATTAAAAACAGGTCTTTGAAACTGATCAATGATTTGTACAGTTCGTTGGCTTTAGGTAAACCGGCCACTAACATACCGAGAATTAATGCACCCAAATCACCCTTCATTCCCACTAGCTCAAACACTTCAGGGCCGCCCAACGCAAGTAAAAAACCGTAAAGTGGGATAAGCTCTCCGTGCCCACTGGAGGACATGATTTTTTTCAATAAAGGGCGGATGAAACAAAGACCAAGTAATGAAAATGCCCAAATACTGGGTACTTTTCCGGTTGCAAAGAATAAGAATAGCACTGCTACTATATCTTGAAGGATCAGCACGCCAACCGCCAACTCCCCATGACGAGATTTTAGTTCAGCGTTGTCTTCTAGTATTTTAATGACACAAACCGTACTGCTGAAGCTAAACGTAAACGCTATTAGAGCGCTTTGGCTTAAACTCAAGTCGAAAATCTGAGCACTCACTATTGTTGTAGTAAGAATAAACAGCGGAAGTAGCAATAATGACCAGGCAGACATATGGGCCAGTGTTGATACCCATAATGTAGGCTTAATTAGCAAGGTGAAATCGACCTTTAAGCCTATGGTAAATAGCATGAGAGTAATGCCAAGATCGGCAAGTATCTTGAGAGAAGGTTCTGGTACAAACCCGGCAGCATGCAATATGAAACCTGCAGACAGGTAACCAACAAGGGGGGGGAGTGTTATCTGTTTTGCTAAATAGCCAAAGATAAAAGCGACAAAAATCCAAACTAAACTCACGTATTACCCTTCTTATAAGTCAAAAACAGACACTCTATTACGGCCAGATTGTTTTGCGTCAAACCTGAGTCTAGTTTTGCAGAACAAAACATCGATGTTACGACCTTTTAGTAAAATAACACAAGGCAACTAATAACATTAATCGTGTCACTATGATTTGGTGATTTCAAGCATCTACTTAATGCTATCTTGACGCAAATCAATGCCAGGCAATCACGGTTAGACTATTATCTGGGGTTAATGTTAAGGAGTCGTGTGTGGCCACTGGAATAGATAATAATCAACTGCAAGATATCATACACAAATATCAGGTGAATGGGCCACGTTATACTTCTTATCCTACGGCGTTGGAATTTAACGAACAATTTTCAGAGCAAGATTATTATTCCCACGCATTGTCTAGTAATCAGTTTGTAGTGCCGAAGCCTTTATCCGTTTACATTCATATCCCATTCTGTGAATCACTTTGTTATTACTGCGGTTGCAACAAAGTAGTTAGCCGAAAAAAAGGAATTGCAGGCGATTATTTAGAATACCTTTATAAAGAAATCGAACTACAATCGGCATTATTTGAAGATGACCGTTTATTGGAACAGATTCACTTGGGCGGTGGTACACCGACTTATTTAACGCCAAAGCAATTAGAAGAACTGCTAGGTGTTTTAGCGCAACACTTTCATCTCGCACTGCCGAATAAATTAGAGTTGGGTATCGAAATTGACCCTAGAACAGTTACTGAAAAAAGCCTTATAGAAATAACTGAATTAGGTTTTAATCGTATTAGCATTGGTGTGCAGGATTTTGATATTGACGTACAACAAGCGATCAATAGAGTGCAGAGTAAAAAACAGGTTATTTCAGTTATTGATGAGATTCGAATAAATGGCGTAGAGTCAGTATCATTAGATGTTATATACGGCCTGCCTAAACAAACGCCAGAAAGTTTCAGGAACACCATCGATGAAGTAATTGAGATTAGACCTTCACGCATTGCCTTATATCATTACGCGCATATGCCCCAAAAAATTAATAGTCAGCGTTTGATCGATGAAACCACCTTACCTAATAGTACTGATAAAATTACTATGTTTTCAGAGACCGTTAAACGTTTGATTGATGCTGGGTACATATATATTGGTATGGACCATTTTTCGCTACCCGAAGATAGTTTAGCTAAAGCATTTGCTAATGGAGGGTTACAACGTAATTTTCAAGGCTATTCAACACATGCAGCCTGCGACATTATTGGTCTTGGTGTGAGCGCTATATCGAGTGTCAATAACGCGTATGGCCAAAATACTAAATCAATTAGCGTCTATAAAAATATGCTTGATAAGAAGCGATTGCCGATAGTGAAAGGAATAGCGCTTGAAGACGATGACTTGATCAGATCCGCTTTAATACAGGACCTCATGTGTCAGGGCAGGGTAGACTATCAGGCGTTTAGCAAACGCTACCATATTAATTTTCAACAATATTTTTCGGCTGAAACGGAGGCGCTTAATTACCTAGCTAAAGATGCTCTGGTACAACTTGAAGACAATGGCTTTAGAGTGACTGAGCAAGGCCGTTTTTTTCTTCGCAATATCGCGATGGTTTTTGATGCTTATCTTCCGGAGATTGACTTGCGGCAAATAGACGAACCCCGTTATAGTAAAACTTTATAGATATATCATTAATGTGAGGCTTAAAATGATTTCGTCGCGGGCATGTAGTCAACCCGACTATTCCAAGTGCAGTAAGTGTGCATTAGGCAATATATGCCTGCCAGGCGGACTTGATTTTGACGACATGGCACGTCTAGAGGAAATAGTTCGCTTATCTAGGCCCTACCATCAAGACGAATTGGTCTACGAAGCAGGTACCCAGCTACGTAATGTCTATGCGGTAAAATCTGGCTTGTTCAAGTCATATATTAACGATGGTGAGGGTAATGAACATATAGTGGCGTTTCATTTACCGGGTGAATTATTTGGCCTTGATGCTATACATGCTCAGAGATATATATCTACGGCTAAGTCCATAGGTACTTCAAGTGTGTGTGCTATTGATTTTGAAAACTTATCGTCTCTATCGCTAAAATTGCCTTCGCTTCAGAAAAACCTGATCAACCTGATGAGCAAGGAATTCTCTAGTGCACAGGCTTTGTTGGCTGAACCTTCAGCAGACCGGAAATTAGCCGGATTTTTATTAGGGTTATCGTCTCGATTTAAAAAAAGAGGGTATTCCGAAAAAACATTTAATCTAACCATGCCTCGAATAGATATCGCTAACAATCTGAATATGGCACCGGAGACGGTGAGTAGGATGTTCAAACGTTTAAAAAGTGAAGGTGTGATTGAGCTTAATTTAAACGAAGTCACTATTGTAGATAAGCATCAACTTCAAGCGATTTCTGGCTGTATGAATGCCTAACGCAAGAACTCTATTATTGATTGCACGTATTGAGCTTTTTTTAGTCAGTGTCCACTAGTCAAAAATTAGCGTTGGAAGTCGAGTTCTGTCTGAGCTTGGTATTTGTGTTCGTTGCGTTCCTGTTCTAGTTGATTAACCATTTTCTGCATGTGTTGCCTAACAATATCAGATTCAACTGTGAGCTGTTTTAGTCGTTTATCTTTGTCTTCTGCAAGATCAGAGAGTTTTAGTTTTGGTTGGTATAAATAAAAAGACATGTAGAGTCTGCTAAGTTTACGTCGAAACGGTTTCGGAATGCTGATAATTCCGGAGTGTTTAAACCCCTCTTTCATATTTTTTGGCAGCCAATTTAGCAAGGGTTTCAGCGACTTATTAACATTGATTGGCCAAGCCCATTTTTCAGACCCCTGCTGTGCGGCGATTAATATAGGGGTGTTGTTGCGAATCGCTAACTCGATAAATCTAGGGCTAAGAAAGGGCTGGATATCTAAACCGTTGCCAAAACTGCAGAGCTCGCCCTCGGGCATGATGAAACAATCGGTAAAATCAGAGTCAGAGAGTAGGCTGTTGGCATCTTCAAACCCTAGGCCCTTATTTACCTGAGTGACATAGCTAAGAATTTGTTTGGTGACAGGAAGTTTGTAAAATGTTCGCCAGGTAATACCAAAAGGGTAGCGAGTTGCACCGCCACTTTGTAGAAATAAGTCAGTAATGCTGATAAGTCCAGATAGCGCGCCTGCCATAGGGCCATGGTTTAAGGCAATCACCAGCTTTGGGTGTTTTTTGAGTGTCGCGGTAAGGTCATGAGAAGTGCTTGATACTACAATATCGCCAATGTAGATTTTCTTAAGTAGCGCTGTTGTAAGGCGAAACTCCGCAAATGTTTTCATAACTGTAATCGCTCTTCGATATTAAAAAACTGCAAATAACGAGACTGCAACGTGCTGTACTTACTATGTGGCCTGTATGTAATTACGGTATGCCTGTTGATGGAGTTTAGGTTTTCTATTGGAAAATAGCGAATACTCAATCGTTAAGCGATGTGAAAACATGAAGAATACTTGTTGAAAAATGCTACTTGTGCATTTTGGTTCAAAGTCATGTGCCTATTTGGCGCTTTTCGAGTAGGAGCGACTAATGCACCATTATAGCTGCACAGACTGTATATGAGTTGGTTTTGTTTTTTGAAGTAGTGTAGCCAGGCAAGCGGTATTCGGCGGTGAGCCTGGCATTTTTTGTTTTTTATAGTCGAGACTCTATGAGTATTTTTAGAGCTAGGCTTAAGTCATCTTCAGCTCGAACTTCTCCATGGCAGGGAATCAACATGTTCGGTCGATCTTGCTCTAGTTGAGATAAAGCCCATGCTTTAAACGATGTTCTATTGTTTAGCACCAACCACTTAATGACTTGGCTGATCTTTAGATTGGGCGCAGCCCCCAAGATTTTTTGCATAAACTTGGCAACGGGCTGGTGAGACAAACGCTCGTAGTTCAAAAAACTGTCGCAGGTTATCCACAAACTCGTTCCATCATCGTTGCGCTTTCTGAGCCAAGTATCATGGGCCCGGTGTCCGGGAGGAAATAGAAAATCATACTGCTCGGGTAGCGGAGGTTGGGTTTCTTCTAATGCGAGAACTTCTCCAATAATACCTTTTTTTGTAAGGCGAGGAATGGCCTTTTTGCTGGCATATAAGAAATGATTCGGAAAAGCTTGTTGCCAGGCATGTACACCAAAATAGTGAAAGCTGTTAGGCATAACAATATGCATTATCGTGTCTTCGTTTTTCCACTTAGCGGGCCAGTTGTCTAGTAATGGCGCGCCAGGGCTGATAATGACAAACTCCTGAGTTGCTATTTGAAGTGCAATAGAATTGGACACAAAGTTCGGTACAATATATTGTCCGACTAACAAATCTGGGTGAGAATTGACCGCTATCCACGAATTTTTTTTCATACGTTATTCACCTACTAAGGCATTTGGCATTCTTCTCGTGTAGGCGAAGAGAGGCATCGTATTTTCCATAATAGGGCAAGGGCTTTTGGGTGGAATTGATCTTGTACCTTGAGTTGTAAACGAATGTCTTTGTAGAAGTGATCTAACTCTTCTTTGACTTGATGGTCGGTCTTGATCCAATATTTCTTGGGGATAGACTTCTCTGCATTATCAATCATGCTGATAATATTGGAGAGTCGACTTACCATATATTTTCGGACGTTGGTGCCAAAATCATCTGGGAAGGCGGACTTGCGCGATATTGCTTGAATCATGCCATAGAACAATCTTAGGTCAAGGATACCACCGCTTTTACCAAGCCCTTTGTTTAGTTCAAAGGTGTCGTATGCCAAGGCTGGCATCAATACAATATCGAGTTGACCCTGGTTGAAGTTAGAGGCAAATGAACTCAAGGTTTCGTCGATTGGGATAGCGCCAGATAATCGTGCAAAGGTTTTTGTCTGTATATCACCGTTTAATACCGCTATTTTCTTGTTCTTAAATCGATCAATACTGTCAATTTTTCGGTCGTTGACAAAGGCGAACATCGACCCGACTGGTAATGTGGCTACGACTTCGTAATCGCCGTGAGACATCAGTTTTTTTGCTTTTGGGGAAGAGATCGAAACGATTGCCTTCTTGAGTTTCTCATTTGAAGTAATTCCGCCAATAGCATCTAAAGTCCCAGCAAATGGAACATAATCTCTAGATAAAATTGCGGTTACTACGCCTGCGTCACAGAGGCCGTCGTTCAAATCTTTGGTGACTTGATTTTCGTCCAAATAAGCAACAAATTCTAAATCTAGGCCCCAAGAAATTGCTTTTGGGACCAAGTTTGAAAAAAACGATATCACTGGGCCGTTTTGACCGATCGGGTCCCAGGTACAAACCTTCTTTTTTTGTAACTCTGCGCTATAAGCCGATGAATTTATAAGCAAAAATAACAGTATAGAGATGAACTTCTGAAGCATTTATTTAGCATTCCTTGCGTGAGGCACTATTCAAACAAGCACGATTATCGCTCACATAGCCTAAAATAAATAGTTAAGCCCATTCCATATCTGGCGAGTTCTTAAGTTTTTCCCAAAAATATGAAACAGGTGCATATCTGCATAGGTTTAACTATGTACAAAAAAAATATTGCGTTTAAGATTAGGCCTCAAATTAACATGGAAGTATGTAATGCCCCTTCGTAATTTTTTGATCTTGTTTTTGTTTATTCTTATAGCTCCTCAACTGGTGGCCAATGAGCCAGCGCCAGAAAACCTGGATTTCTTCGGTGGCTATTATAAGAATGGAGAATATCTTTGTTATGCGGAACCCTGCTTTACAATACATAGAGGAACGGTCAGCTCTGCGGCACGTGTTCGACCCTTTGAGCTTCGTGATTGGCTTCCATCACGAGGGGATGCCGATGCTTGCCAGCAGTCTTATACCCGTGTTTTGGCAGAGACTAGTGAAATAGAACCCAGGTACAAGGAAATCAATGGTTGTAGTTACGTTGTTAAAGGGAAGTGGAAAGATCGTTACGGCAGCGAGACGATAAACAGTGTAAAAACTATTTCGATTGATCAGCTGGTTAGCTTCCAGGAAGCGCATTATCTTGGTGGGGAAGGTTGGTCTCGTCGAACACGGCGTGCTTTTATGGCGGATCCAGACAATTTGATACCTGTATCTAATGCAAATAAGAAGCTTAGAGCAGGTTATTCTGCAAGTAAGTGGATGCCTGAAGATAAACTATTTTGGTGTGATTATGTGGTAAGACGGGATATTATTTTTCGTCGTTATGGTTTGCGTATACCTTTTACCGAAAAGGAATTTAATAAGCGTATCAAGAAGTTATATTGTAAGTATTAATGTTGATCTAGTCGCGTCAACTCGAGAACGGGTCGACGCTTTTTTGTTACTGTCCTCTACAATAACTCTATTGCCATTGCTGTGGCTTCTCCACCACCAATGCACAATGCGGCAACACCTTTAGATTTTCCTTTGACCTTAAGTGCGTTCATCAGGGTAACGATTAACCGTGAACCAGTTGATCCAACAGGATGACCTTGAGCACACGCCCCGCCAAATATGTTAACCGTTTCAGGGTCCAGGCCGAGATCTAAAATAGGCATCATGGCGACCATCGCAAATGCTTCGTTTATTTCGTAAAGGTCAACATCCTCTTTGCTCCAGCCAGTCTTATTGAACAAATTTTCAATTGCGCCTACAGGAGCGATAGTAAATTCGCTTGGATGCTGAGATTGGGTCGCATGTCCTACAATACGAGCCATTGGCTTAAGCCCTTTAGTTTCTGCTTCGCTTTCTCGCATCAAAACAAGTGCTGAAGCACCATCAGATATTGATGATGCGTTTGCAGCCGTAATTGTGCCATCTTTTGCGAATGCAGCACGCAAACTTGGGATTTTCTCAATGTTGGCATTAAAGGGCTGTTCATCTTGTTCGACTATTGTTTCCGCGCGACGGGTCTTTACGGTAACCGGGACAATTTCGGCTGTAAGTTGTCCTGCCTCAATTGCCGACTTGGCTCTAGTTAAAGATTGGATTGCATAGTTGTCCATGTCTTCACGGCTGTATCCTTTTTTGTCAGCAACTTCTTGTGCGAAAGAGCCCATTAGTCGGCCGGTTTCTGCATCTTCGAGACCATCAATGAACATGTGGTCCATTGCTTGGTCACTGTGACCCATTCGAAAACCCTTGCGAGCATTCTGTAGTAAATATGGTGCGTTAGACATTGACTCCATGCCACCAGATACTACAGTATCGCAAGTTCCTGCTTTTATAAGGTCATGAGCAAACATAGTTGCTTTCATGCCCGAGCCACAAAGTTTGTTAATTGTTGTAGCTCCGGTTGTATCTGGAAGCCCTGCTTGTCTCATTGCTTGTCGCGCTGGCCCTTGTTTCAAACCAGCGGGTAATACGTTACCCATAATGACTTCTTGCACATCTTCAGGTGAGATACCTGCTCGTTCGACCGCCTCTTTGATAACGATGGCACCTAACTGTGGCGCAGTTACTGTGGATAGACTTCCTTGAAATCCTCCCATTGGCGTTCGAACACCACTAACAATTACGACTGAATCTTGCTTTGACATATAAAATTACTCACTCTTAAAATTGCACAAAATAGTTCGACTATACCGCTGGCCGAAAAGCTAAGCCTAAAAACTGGGGTCAAATACTAACAAAAATATTAGCGGTGAGCCATTTGAGGAAACCTGGCTATTTAGTTGTTAAGTGAACTTGTCTGTAATGGTTCTTGACTTAAGTTCAAGCTGTATTAATATACAGTACTTGATTGATTCGGCGATAGAGGATTTGATATGCCAGTTATAGCCATGTGGATGTGCGATAGGGACCGTTCAATGTTTGATAGTAAGAAAGAAGCAGACGCTCATGACAAAATGCTTGAGTTAGCGGAACAGTTTACGTCTTTACTAGAAAGTAAAATTGACGGTATCGATGAAGAGCAAGCTGAATCATTCGGTTTACTATTAGCTAAAAATAAAGAGTTGATTGTACAAGCCTGTCGAGGTAAGCCTGAAGTGCTATCAGATGTGTCTGAATCTCAAGAAGACAGTAATGTGAGTCAGATTAATGATGCGGTTGTGGCTTAAATGAACGCTCCGTATTCGGCGGTCATTGACTTTTGGTTTAAGGAAATTAAACCTGCAAGTTGGTGGGTGAAAGATGAAATTTTTGATCAAGTTATTTGTGATCGCTTTCATGATATTTATCAGCAAGTGGTGCTCGGAGAGTATTCCAGTTGGCGACAAGATGCCCTTGGTCGGTTAGCCGAGATCATCGTATTGGACCAGTTTCCAAGAAATATGTTTAGGGATACTGCCAAAGCCTTCCAAAGCGATGGTATGGCTTTGATCCTATCTCAAGAAGCAATATCACTTAAGGCTGATACTGGGTTGGAGCCGAGCGAGAAGAGTTTTATGTATATGCCTTTTATGCATAGTGAGTCTTTGCATATTCATACTCGCGCCGTTGAGCTTTTTGAGCGATGTGGGAACGAATCTAATTTGCGTTTTGAACTCAAACACAAAGAAATTATTGAACGCTTTGGTCGGTATCCACATAGAAACGAAATATTAGGGCGAAAGTCTACGCCCGAAGAACTCGAATTCTTGACACAAGCAGGGTCTAGCTTTTAGGCATATACGTTTAGGTTTAGCTTGGGTAAGAGGCTTTCGATATCTTTCGAGTTCTCGGTCTCGACACCAATAGCATTTAATTGCGTATATACCTTGATGGCTTGATTTTGCTGAGCACGAATAGTTGCTCTTTTTTCGCTTGCCTGTGCTTCATCCTGACGTATGCCTTCAGACTTTTGAGCGACTAATTCGTTTTGCGCTTGTACTAGGGTTCTAGTTGCGGCTGTGACAACGGCACGGTCGGATGCTGAGGGCTCTGCGGGCGCAGATGCAGATTGCTGAACAACGCGCATTTTCTTGATCGTAGATAATGGGTCTCCTTCGACAGGAGATACATCGATGGAAACGTCACCACTCGACGCATATTTAACGCCGTCGGCACCCTGTTTAAAACTAACTGAAGAAGACTCTGCGAGACTACCACCAGTTGAACGATGAGAGCGTTCATGAGAACGGACTTCTCTATCTCTAATGGCGAGTGTTTCGACTTGAGCTTTTTGCTCTAGCAAAATTTCAATAGCTGCTTTGTCGTTGGTGATTTTTATGTCAGGTTTATCATCTTGCTGAGTTGAACTGAATTTTTCGCTGCTTTGCTTAGAGTCTGCATGTCGACGCAAATTTACCTGCTGTTCTTCAATACTTGGTTCGTCAGCTGTTATTTGTTGTGCTTCGGTATCGGGAGCTCGACTAGCAACAGTATTGCTTGGCTCTTTAGTTTGAATGGGCGATGCTTGTTTTACAGGGGGACTTGGCGATGGAGCTGGTTGGTTTTGCGGCTTAGCGTTCTGACTTGCTTCAAAAACGGGTGGTATCGTTGATTTAACATTGTCTACCGAGACAGAAGATTGGCTGTTGGGGCTAGGCGACGTTAGAGTTGGTATCTCATTGGAAGAGGTACTAATAGTTAATGTTTGCATCTACAATACCTCCCGTCGAATAATACTGACCTTACCCTGTAAGGTTATGATTAAATTGAAGCCTAAAATATCATCCGTGGTAAATTGCAAAGTTCGAGGGTTGTCGGTCACAGCTTAGAGTGGCACGTCTACAACGAGGGCAATTACTATTTTGGCGCTAACTTCGCTAATTACACTTAGTACTGTAGGCGAAGCTATCCATAATTCAGTTATAAGTAGGGGCAATTAGAACATCGGGTTGGTTATTTTTCAATCAATCTATTGTTACTTTTGGCAACTGAAATGTGTGCTAATTGTTAGGCTTGTTTTCAAACGTATAACAAGAGGGATTTAAGGTATGGTTCGCAGGTTAATCTCATCTGGCTCAATTTACGAAGAAACTATTGGCTATTCGCGCGCTGTAGTAGACGGTGATTATGTTTTTGTGTCTGGAACGACCGGGTTTGATTACAACACTATGTCAATCTCAGATTGCCCAATAGAGCAAGCTAAGCAATGTTTTAAGAATATCGAAGTTGCATTGTCAGAGGCGGGTAGTCGAATAAATAACATTGTACGAGTTCGTTATATCTTTCCCGATAAAGCAGACTTCGAACCTTGTTGGCCTGTTTTTCAACAGTACCTAGGCAAATGCAAACCGGCGGCTACTATGTTTGTCGCAGGCTTGTTGGACGAGAGAATGAAATTAGAAATAGAGGTAACTGCACGGATATCGTGATGATGGGCATAAATTCTAGATTAATTGAGCAGTATTTTTCTTTCAGTATCACTATGAGCTGACTTTTTGCTAATGCTCGCCAGCGTACAATGAAGTTAAGGGTTGATAACACGTGTTAATTTTGTTTCCGAATAAACATTATCTCTCAAGCTATGAGGGATTAAACTATCGACAAGCCAAAATAGAGCCAAGTGGCCCCGTCTTAAAGCCTGAGTTAGAGTGGGAGTTTCCGCGAACCAACCTATATGGTTCTGTGTTTAAATCATCGAAAGGTTACGAGATGTTCTATCAGTGCGCCAATGCTCTACGTGTTGGGTACGCAGTGTCAGAGGATGGCCTGTCGTGGAATAAACCATTGGTGAATCTTGCAGATTTTGACGCAGATCCAAGTGACTTGATTCATTCCAGAATCCCCAAAAATGGCCAAAAAAACGAGAATAAACCTAACAAGCAGGTCCCAACGAATCTAGTGTCAGCGTGTCATATGCCGACGGTAGTGTATGAGCCAGAATCGTCTAAGCCCTACAAAATGTTTTCATTTGGTGAAGAAGGTTATCAGGTTTCTTATTCTCTCGATGGTCTTCAATTCCAAAATTTTTCTGGCAACCCCTGTATAGACGTTTCTGTACACAAGAATGAAGTGACAGAAAAAAACTGGTGTAGTGATGTTGCTGTCTGTTTTAAAGATTTTGATTGCTACACAGCGACAGTAAAAACCTACCAGGTAGATTCCGAAGATCGAAGTCGGCGTTGCATTGGACATGCTAGCAGTGAAGACTTTCGTACTTGGTCTGAAGTAGAAACTATCTGGGTTCCCGGAGAAAACGAAGATAAGATTGCGCGCGAAAGAGGTTACAACTGGGCTGACTTTTACGGGTTATGTGCTTTTTTGTATGGCGATATCTACTTAGGATTTTTGTGGTTATTTGAAATCGATAAAGAATTACCTAGGGGCACTAATCTGGGAAAAATTGAAGTCTTTTTAGCCTACAGTCTAGACGGCAAAAAATGGCAACGAGTTGAAGATAAACCACTAATACCTTGGGACCTAAATTTTGGAGAAGAAGGAGGGATGGTGACCACGCCATCAGCACCCATATTTGAAGAGGGTGGAATTAAAGTCTATTACTCCGATAGCAATTATGACCATGGTTTTACTGAACAAGATTTTGAGAAAAAAATAGAGAAACCGACATGGGTTGTTCGTTGTGCTCAGTTACGTAAAGAAAGATTAGTGGGCGTGAACTCTGCAGAAGGGCGCTTAGACCTTATTGAGACTGACCTTACTAATAAACGAATTAGGCTAAATATGGAATGTGTGTCAGGTTCGCTAACAATCGATTTTCTAAAAAATAATGAAACTATTTGTTCGCATGTGTTAGAAGGGATAGACGACACCGATTATTATCTTGCCCATAGATTAGCTGGATTTGTTGCTCTAAGGATCTATCTAAATAACGCGACTCTATATGCGATCGAAATAGAGTAGGCGCTAAATTGGAGTTTTATTACTTTGTAGATATCGCTTGGGTGTCATCCCGGTCCATCGTTTGAATGCTCTTAAGAAACTGGCGGCCTCTGCGTATCCTAACGAGTCTGCAAGCTCAGCGACAGGAATGTGTTTGCGGCTGAGCATGTTCAGGCAACGATTTTTAAGGTGATCATCTAGTAGCGTTCGGTAACTCGTTTTGGCCACACTGAGCTTACGTCGATAGGTTCTTTCACTAACCCCGAACATCTTGGCGACTTCAGGTACGGTCGGAAATTGAGAGTCGTAACCTTCGATTATTTGCATTGTTTGAGCCACAATATCTTCAGCATCGGGGTAAAATTTTCTAAGTAATTCGTAAGCTTGCACACGATATAATTGATATGCCAAATGGTTTCCGTGCTTTTTTTCTAAACTTAGTGCCTGTCTGGGTATGCGTAGCCAGTTATAAGCTTGGTCAAATTCTACGTCGAAACTGATATATTTTTGATAGGCTTTCAGCGCAGAACCTGACAGTTTAGATCTTGCGGTTCCAGCGCCTAATAAATAGTTGTTGGGTTGGTCCAGTATTTCTACAATGAAGTTGTAGGTTCCCATTAAGTCCCGGTCGGCAATGTAATTTTTTAGTTTTGTTGTTGAGTTTGGTAGCGTGTATCGGAGTTCGATCCAGTCAGGGCTAAAATGAAGTGTCATATGAGAAATTAATAATGACAGCGACTGAAACTCTTCTCCTACCTTTAGTGTTTCAATCAATGTCGGAGCGGACATTAGTAACATGGCGTAGGTACCGTAAGAGGTAAACGATACTTGACTACCGACTTTAATGCCCAAGATTGGATCGTCTAATAAGTCTATGGCTTCTTCAATGATTTCCATTTCTACATCTTGGTCAATCACCGCAGCGCCGCTCATTTTTGCTAACGAGAGTCCCCTCCGCCTCAGCAGTTCCTCAGGGTCGTAACCTTGTTCTTCGATCGCGTTGAACAAAGGGATTAGGCCTAAAATAGACTGCTTTCTCTTTATTTCTGGCTTGCTATTCATCTCGTGGCTTTCACCGTTTTTGGGATATAAACGTAGAAGAAATAATTTACTCGATATGCCAGTATGGCCGAAAAAGTCAATTTTTGACAGGTTCTATCGTATATTTTGTGACTGCTGGTCATTATCTTGTATGTATTGCGATGACAATTCAAATTCGAGCAATAATTGACTCTTACAGACAATAAAGGATGTGAAGATGGACAGCGAACAATATGAACAGTTAGATGTGTTGATTGTCGGTGCTGGCATTTCAGGTTTGGGGATGTGCTACAACTTGAAGAACAAACGTGCTCATACTTCGTTTGCTGTTGTCGAAAGTCGTGAAAACATTGGTGGAACCTGGGATCTATTCAAATACCCAGGAATTCGTTCCGATTCAGATATGTATACATTTGCCTACTCATTCAAGCCTTGGACTGATCAAGAATATATCGGGTCAGCTGACCGGATTTTGAATTACCTTCAAGAGCTGGTCAGAGATGAAGGGCTAAATCAATACATTCGCTTTCAACAGAAAGTAATCTCCGCTAATTGGGATTCAAGCCAGAATCGTTGGTTAGTGAGTGTCACTAGACAAGATGGAAGCGAATATAAAATTGCCGCTAAATTTTTGTCGAGTTGTTCTGGTTACTACAACTATGAGCAAGGCTATCTACCAGACTTTAAAGGTAAAGATGATTTTAAAGGGCAAGTGATACATCCTCAACATTGGCCTGAAGAGTTAGACTATACGGGCAAGCGCGTTATTGTTATTGGCAGTGGTGCGACTGCTGTTACCGTGGTTCCTGCGATGGCAAAACGGGCAGCTCACGTCACAATGCTGCAACGCTCTCCGACCTATATTTATCCGAGGAAGGCCAAAGACAAATTGTTCCAGGTCTTGTCACGTATCCTACCGTCGGGTATTGCAAACAGAATCATGAGATTCAAATACATGACCTTGCAGCAGTTAGTCTATGTGATGTCGACAAAGTACCCAGAATACGCGCGTAAAATGATACGCAATATGAATAAAAATGCGCTTGCCGGCGCGGCTGATGTAGACGAACATTTCAAGCCTCACTATAAACCATGGGAACAGCGAGTTGCGCTTGTTCCTGATGCAGATTTGTACAATGCAATTAGGTCAGGCAAAGCATCCGTTGTGACAGAGCATATCGATCGATTCACCGAGAAGGGTATCTTGTTGAAATCTGGTCAAGAGCTTGAGGCAGATATTATCGTGCCAGCGACGGGTTTACAGATGCAAACCTTAGGGAAAATGAACCTGAGTGTAGATGGCCATGCAGTAGATGCTAAGAAACTCGTCAATTACAAAGGTATGATGTTCAGTCAAGTGCCTAATTTCGTATGGATTTTTGGCTATGTGAATGCCTCGTGGACTTTGAAAGCAGAGCTGACGTTTGATTATGTGTGCCGACTCTTGGAGCATATGGATAAAGGCGGACATAAGAGTGTTTACCCGTACTGCGGCAACGATGTAAAAAAAGAAAGTTTGCTAAATTTGCAGTCAGGCTATATCGAACGTGCTCAGGGGCAGTTGCCTAGCAGTGGAGATTCTTATCCTTGGGGAAATAAAGAGATTTATTTCAAGGATGCCATCGCAGTGAAATATCAAAAACTCGACGATGGTGTCTTACGGTTTGATGATAATTCTTGCCTGTCTGAATTTCATCGACCTAGCGGGGAAGAAAAATCAGAAGCCCTTACGAATGTAGATGAGTTAGATATGGCTGCGGGTTCTGAGGAGAAAGGCTCTTTATCTGACGCTAACGAGAATATTCAATCAGTCGCGTAACCCTTATCGGCTTACACGGACAAAACAGAGAATCGAGAGACATGATAATGACTTCAAAATGGGATAATAAATTCGTCTTAATTACAGGTGCAGGGTCGGGAATAGGCAAGGCGCTTGCCGAACTCATGGCATCAATGAACGCGAGACTGATACTGACGGATATTAATGCTGATAATTTATCTAATACAGTTCAAGCTTTGGCATCGTCAGTCAAACTTTCAATGGTCGCCGATGTCAGTAAGAAATCTGATTGGTCAAGTTTGTCTCAGGATATCAAAGAAAAAATAGGGCACTTGGACGTGTTGGTCAACAATGCCGGAATGACATCGTTTGGCTTTTTCGATGAAACATCTGAGGAGCTGTTTAACAAAGTTATGGATGTTAACTTGAATGGCGTCGTGATGGGCTGTCGAGAGATGCTGCCTTTGTTAGAGAAGTCAGAAAGAGGTTTGATCGTAAATGTCGCGTCTATATTTGGCTTGATTGCTGTGCCATCACAAACGCCTTATCACGCGTCGAAATTTGCGGTTAGAGGATTCACTGAGGCACTTAAACAGGACCTAATGTTTACCAATAAAAATGTAGACGTAGTTTGTGTGATGCCTGGCGGGATAAAAACGAATATAGCAAACTTTGCTGAAACAGACTTGGATAAACCTGGCGATTTTGCGGCACATTTTTCGACGGTAGCCAAAACCTCTCCGGCTCAGGCTGCGAAAGTTATTGAGAAGGGTATGAGGAAGAACACCTTTAGAATATTGATTGGTGGCGATGCGAAGTTCGTCGATTTGTTATATAAGGTGCTACCGACCTATTACTACAAAGTGTCAAACAGGCTAATGGGTATCAAAGCATTCTTGTCTTGAAGTTTGTTTTTTGAGATAGCGATCGATTTGGTATAAAAAAGGTTGTATACCGAGTGAAAATTGCGTCGATCGCTATCGGACCCTAAACTGTAAACTCATTGCCAAATAAGGAATGAGTGATTGGACGAAATACCATCCCCTTGCATACGAAACTGTTGTTTAGATCAAGATGATATTTGTATGGGCTGCTTTCGAACTCTAGAAGACATACTAGAATGGGGGAGTGCGCCAGATGAACAGAAAGTTGAAATTATATCGTTAGCAAATAAGAGAAAATCTAAATATCAGCAAGAACACTTGATGAGACAAACCCAGAGTGGTGATAAAGGCTCGGATAGTTGATAAATATTGACCCAAAATAATTTCGATACTAGGTGTCGTTTAGAGTTATTTTTCACAGTTTGAAGCCCAGTCTAGATCTAAGCTTGCAGTAGTTCTTAGCTGCGTAAAGTCAGTGAGTAAGATATTCATGAGCAGTAGTGTTTATTTTTTACTGAGCACGAATCAATAAATTCACACTATTACCTTCGATTACTTTGTTTATTAAATGAGCAGGTCGATCAAAACATGGCCTGATTTTAGCGTCTTGAAACTTTAGCGATCTAATCTATATTAATAGATGCTCTGCTGTGTAACCCTCAACGTATTAGTCAATATATTAGTCAAGATACTCTTTGCTAATTGAGATTGGAGGAGATGTAATGACGTCTCAAGAATCAGTAAAAACGCGCTTAGGTGATATCCTACTTAAAAAGGGGCTGATTTCAGACGAACAGCTTCAGTCGGCAATAGATGCTCAGAAATCATCTCACCTTCAGCTTGGTGAGATTCTCATTGGGATGCAATGTGTCTCACAGCGGCAAATCAATCGCGCCCTTAACGTTCAAAGCAAGCTTCGGAATGCAGTTCTTACCTCTATTCTAAGTCTATCTCCAATTGCACTTGTGGGTTGTGGTAGCGGTAGTGACGGAGTAGCCGCTGAAAAAATCGCCATCGAAGAAGTTGTTCAAGAAGTAGTTGACGATGCTGACGAAGAAGTCGTCGAAGAATCAGAGCCAGCTATAGTTGGAGCGGCAAACCTTTCTTGGTCCATTCCCGCGCTAAGAACTGATGGAAGTGACCTAGAGCTTCACGAAGTTGATAGTTATAGGGTATACCAGGTCTCTAGTAATGGAGACTCAGATACTGTGCACGAAGTCGAGGGGACAGATACGACGATTACAATTGAAAACCTAGCCCAAGGTGAATATAGTTTTTCGATCACAGTTGTAGATATTGGAGGCTTGGAAAGTGGATTTTCCGAGACAATTAGCCTTACCATCTAGCTATCTGCCTACCTACAGTAATACTTGTAGCCTAAGCCAATGTTGTGCTCTAAAGCATGCGAATTAGCTGTTAAGTCTTAACGTAGAAATGTTATTGTCGATTCGGTACACGCCATATCCCAGATAGATACAAAAAACAGGAGCCAGTAGCATAGCTGGCCCCCGCTTATCTACCTTTCAACTTTATTATTCGAATATTAAACCGTGCCTTCAATACTAATTTCTGGGTTTAATATTGGTGACTCTCCGTTGTAGTCATATAAGCCAATTCCACTCTTGCGACCTAGCTGATTATTGTTGAATAGCTGTGCTAGTGTGCTAGGCATATCATAGCGACTGCCACCCAGCTCTTTTTTGAGTGTGATGGCCATTGCGTGTACTACGTCAAGTCCTATTAGATCAGCCAACGCGAGTGGTCCCATTGGATGAGCGCAGCCAAGCTTCATTGCGTTATCGATGCCTTGAGCGTCTGAAATACCGCTTTCAAGGGTTTCTATCGCGTGCAATATATAAGGGACTAGTAGTCTATTCACCACATACCCCGCTGAAGATTTCACCCGTACCGCAGTCTTACCAATTTGTTCGCAAAAGCTGATAGCAAGTTGTTCAGACTGTTCCGATGTTGAGTTGATCGACCCAACTTCAACCAACTGCATAGCTGGAACGGGGCTAAAAAAATGTAAGCCAAGAAACTGCTGGGGCCGTGATAAATGTTCTGCCAAGCTATCTAGTAACAGTGAGGATGTGTTTGTACAAAGTACCGCATGGGTCGCCATGCATGCTTCGATGCGCGTAAGCAAATCTATCTTTAATGCTTCATCTTCTACAGCAGATTCAATAACTAGATCAGCAGAGGCGACTTGTTCCAAGTCTGTAGTGAACTCAATCAACGAGAGCACTTCTTCGCACTGTTCTTCGCTTAATTTTCCCTTTTTAACACGTCTTGCAAGTGATTTTTCGATCGCAAGTCGCGGTGCATCGAGGTCTCCAGGCGTCGCTTTAATCGCGACGACTGGAATTCCCGTTGCTGCCGCAACTTCTACAATGCCTCGTCCCATCATGCCGCAGCCAACAATGGCTATTTTTTTTATTGTCATATTACTCTCCAATAATTGAAATTTTATTGTTGTTTTGCCCTGCCTCTATTTTCTAGGCTGGTTAGCCAGTATAGAGAATTAAATAGCTATAGGGAATTGGTGGGTATCAGGGCGCTGGTTTGTAGATCATAAAGTTTTTATGGATATTCTGTTTATATGGGGCTTTAATAATTTCATTGGTAAGTAAATTGACCATCATATGGGCATAATTGCCAATGAATTAAAAGCGAGAGAGTAGGGGGGGGTGCGTTGATTTTGTGTGACTTCAACAAAGGGTGTGACAGTGATTAATGTTGGTGTGATCTTGTACGAAGGGTGCTACTTATCAAGTTTGGCAAGCCCTATGGATGCATTCCAGGTGGCCAACGCTCATAGTTTGGCACAGAGAGCCGATAGCCAAACTATGTTCGAGTGTAAGACTATTTCACTCAGTAAAGGCGCTGTGAAAACAAGTGGTGGTGTGGTGTTAAACCCTGATTTATCTATTGATCAAGCCGGAGAACTTGATTTTGTTTATGTACCTGCATTTTTCTATCAGGGCGAGGAGGCGTTCGACAAGATGTTGGTAAAGCTCAAGCCTGTAATTGATTGGTTGGTGTTGACCTGGAAGAGTCGTACAGTTATCGCGTCTAGTTGCACGGGCACATTTCTTTTGGCTGAAACAGGCTTGCTGGAGGGACGAAAGGCGACGACGACTTGGTGGTTAGAGCAAGTATTCCGAGACCGATACCCAAAAGTCAGACTTAATATGAAGGAGATGGTGACCGAACAAGATGCGCTGATATGCGCGGGTGCCATGACTGCAAACCTCTCGATTGCCATGTCTGTTATTGAACGGTTTGTCTCGTCAGACATCGCCATGCATTGCGCAAAATCAATGTTGGTGGATACAAGTGACACGATTCAGTCCCCTTACCACAACCTGTTGGTCTCAGAGTCTAGTTCAGACCCTATTGTGTCGAAGGCCCAGTTTTGGATACAGAATCATCTGCATATTGTGGTGGATCAAATTCGTTTGGCAGAAAAAGTTGGCGTAAGCCAAAGAACCCTCATTAGACACTTTAAGGCAGAATTAGGCACTACGCCTTTGACCTATCTACAAAACGTTAGAATAGAGACCGCCAAACAAATTTTGGAAAATACCTCACTCTCATTGGAGCAGGTTATCTATCAGGTTGGTTATCGGGATATCAGTTCCTTTGCCAAGTTGTTCAAGAAGCGAGTGGGCGTTACGCCGAGTGTTTATCGCAAGCGTTTTGCTAAATCATAAGGCCTATTCAAAAATCGATGTCTAAATAGAGTTGTTGGTGAGTTGTTTTGCTATCAAATTGTTTATAAGTGTAAGTATGCACCTCTTAGATCTGTACATTAAATAAACATATTTCTCTTTACGGACGCCAAAGATCTAATAAACTTAGATTGATACCTTTTGTTTTTGTCGAGAAAAATGAAAAAGTCATCAAAAAAGCCCGAAATAAGTTTCATGTTAGATGTTTCGAAGCTAGAGCCCGGATTATTTGTCGATCTGGAGTTAGGCTGGACGGAGCATCCGTTTCTGTTTTCTAGGTTTATAATCAAGACGGCTAATGAAGTGTCTGTGATTCAGTCTCTGGGCTTAAAAAAAGTAAAAGTGATTCCAGGACAGTGTACGACAAAGGTCAGTCCTGACGGCGTATCAACAGAAGTTCAAGACGACCCCTCAAAGGATTTATGGCTAGCAAAGCAAGAAAAGCTTGAACAGGCTAGACAATATAGACATCAGCGTGGAGCGGTCGCATCTAGATATAAGGCAAGTGTTGAGCAAATTAAAAAACTAAACCAAAGTTTAAAACAGACACCTGAACAAGCTATCGACGAAGTAAATAGAGTCGTGGACGAAGTCGTTGAGACGGTGATCGTTAGTGGTGATGTGTTGGTGAGCATTGTTAACCTTCCTGATGACCAGTTTTCAACTCATAACCATGCAATGAACGTGTTGGTCTTATCATTGTTGATCGGGCGTGTGATTGGCTTACCAAGAGACAAGATGAAGGAGTTGGGTTTAGGGGCTCTGTTGCATGATATTGGGAAATCATTAATACCAGACAAAGTGTTAAAAAAGGCGGGAGAACTTACCAAGAGTGAAGTTAATTACCTTCAAACACATACTTCTTTGGGGGCGGATATTGCACGAAAAACAAACCGCTTATCTCCCGAAGTGGTGGATATTATTGCTCAGCATCATGAAATGCTAGACGGTTCAGGTTACCCCAACGGTCTGAAGGGAGAGCGTATACCAGTCTCGTCAAGAATTGTCGCTATCACAAATTTATACGATAACTTTTGTAACCCTGCCGATTACCGTCTTGCCCAAACGCCGAAAGACACTCTTGCTGATTTATTCCGGCATTATAAAAATCGATTAGACGGCGACTTGATACAAAGCTTCGTTACGGTAATGGGGATTTTTCCGCCGGGTACTATTATTAGGCTGTCAGATGAGAGCATCGGCTTGGTCGTGACCGTTTGTGCTAAAACCCTATTGAACCCACAAATTTTGTTATATAACCCCGAAATACCCAAAAATGAAGCGGTACTAATCGATCTTGCGCAACACCAAGAACTCAAAATAGCTAAAGCGGTGAAACAAGTGGATTGCCCAAAAGAGATAATTGAGTATTTGGGCATCCAGGAACGTGTTGGTTATTCGATATGACCGACTCACAACATAGCGCTATAGGCCCATTTGCTTAGCGATAACTTCGTTCATCACCTCGTATGTTCCACCGCCTATGGCTAATATTCTGTTGTCTCGATAGAGCCGCTCTACCACTGTTTCTCTCATATAACCCATACCGCCAAAGATCTGTACGGCGTCATAAGTGACTTTGTCACTGGTATTGGTCGCGAAATTTTTCGCCATCGAAATTTCTTTTATTACGCTTTTTCCAGCTTGAATCTTTGCAGCTAGGCGGTAGGTGAACGCTTTACTAGCCTCGATCATCGTCGCCATTTCGGCTAGTTTGTGTTTTGTTGTTTGAAACTTTCCTATAGGGCGTCCAAATGCGCTTCGTTCTCTGACGTAACTTAGGCATTGATCTAAGGCAATTTCTGCTGTGGAGTTGGCCATCACGCAAAGACTCAACCGTTCTAGCTCGAAGTTGGTCATGATCGCGATGAATCCTGCGTTTTCTTGGCCGATCAAATTTTTGACAGGAACGCGACAATCATCAAAGAATAGTTCAGCTGTATCGCTGGCCCACCAACCCATCTTGTTCAGTTTTTTACCTGTGGTAAATCCTGGCGTGCCTTTCTCAATCATCAGAAGGCTGATTCCCCCGAATCCATCATCGCCAGTTCTCACCGCGACTGTGTAGTAATCGGCTCGAATTCCACTGGTAATAAATGTCTTACTGCCGTTTACGACATAATGGTCGCCATCTTTGACGGCTCGAGTCTTAAGGTTGGCAACGTCAGAACCCCCCGAGGGCTCCGTAATTGCTAGGGCAATAATTTTTTCGCCAGAAATGACCTCAGGAACAACTCGTTGTTTGATTTCAGGTTGTGCCCAACGCCAAATAGGCGGCAAGCCGATATCGATTGATCCGAGACTAGCGACAAGTCCGCCAGAGGTAGAACGCATTAGCTCTTCAGAGGCAGCAATTTTGCTGAAAATGTCGTCACCTGTACCTCCGAATTCTTCTGGGTGACCAAGACCTAGAAAGCCGACTGCTCCTGCTTTGACATACAACTCTCTGGGAAAGGTGTTTTGTTCTTCCCATTCATCGACGAAAGGCAGAATTTCTTTGTCTACGAATTTTTTTACGTTTTGTCTAACAATATTTTGAGTCTCGCCAAAGTATTCTTGTAGTACTGGCATTTTGTTTAGCTCCAAAAACGGAAATAAAATACAGGGGTGTATTTAGTGAAGTCTATGAGTAATGAGTCTAAAATACAAGCCTGTATTTTTTTGACGTCAATTGGGATCAAAATGACCAAATTAGCGAAAGAGCAATGGGTAGAAGGCGGGTTATCCATTCTCCGGGAGCAGGGTGCGAGTGAGCTTTCGATAGTGAAGTTATCACAGCGCTTGAGTGTGACTAGAGGCGCTTTCTATTATCACTTCAAAAGCTTGAATGACTTCATTGATGCAATGATAGCGGTTTGGGAAGAAAATATTATTCACAAAGGGTTTGAGCAGATTTTAACGGATGTTTCTGACCCTCGTCAGGAAGTAAAAAACTTAATTGAATATGTGACGCATATGTCTGATCGATTAGATTCGGTGTTTCGTCACTGGGCTTCTAGCAACACCCATGTGAAGGAACATATGGCAAGATTAGATCAACAACGACTTAGTACCGTAGAAGGGTTATTTCAGCGTTTAGCGAATGACAAGGCAAAAGGTATGGTCTTGGCCAGAATTGCATATTATGGGTACATCGGAAGCTTACATACCTACCCAATTCCGAGTGCTCAGCAACAACGTGAACATGCTCTTCAAATGCTGGATCTTATTATGGCGTATTTGGAGGAGACAAAATAACGTCATTGCGCCGAGGGGGGCGACAGAACTACAGCCAAGTGTTTTGTTCTAGTATTATATATTTGGCCTCTTAGCCCATAGCAGGTAAACTTGCGGCATATGAATAAACGCATTGGCACAAAGTCATGAAACACCTGGTAATCATCGCAATAGCGGGGGCGCTTGGCGCGATTTCTCGATACGGTTTGGTCTCTTGGGTTGATGATAAGAATTTCCCTTGGGGTACCATGACTGTAAATGTCTTGGGCTCGTTTTTGATGGGCTTGGCCTTCGTACTTATTGTCGAAAAGGGTGTTGTACCTGAAGATATCAAACCATTTGTTATGACTGGTTTTCTAGGTGCATTTACAACATTCTCTGCATTTTCTCTTGATGCTTGGCAGTTACTCGATCGAGGTGAGTTTCTCACGGCTGTGGCGTATGTCACAGGCTCTGTTGTCATATGTATTGTCGCTTTATTTATGGGTGTGCTGCTGGCTCGCACAGCCATCTGAACTAACAACTAAAATTTATCTAAGAAAGAACATTATGCTTGATCCAAAACTAGTACGTAGTAATACCAATGAGATTGCAGAAAAACTGGCGCTAAAGAAGTACAAATTCGATATTGAGTTATTCTCTTCTTTAGAAGAAAAACGAAAATCGATTCAAACTCAGACTGAAGAGCTGCAAAGTGAGCGGAATACTAGGTCGAAATCGATTGGTAAGATCAAAGCGGCTGGTGAAGATATTGCGCCGTTAATTGCCGAGATGGATACGATTGGTGAAAAGCTTGAAGCGGCTAAAGCAGAATTAAAATCGGTACAGGATCAACTAACTGATTTTTTGGCAGGAATGCCGAATATACCCGATTCCGAAGTGCCTGCAGGTGATTCTGAGGACGATAATGTCGAAGTATTGAAGTGGGGCGAGCCCGGACAATTTTCTTTCGACGTTAAAGACCATGTCGCACTAGGTGAACAGTCGAAGCAAATGGACTTCGAAACTGCGAGCAAGTTAACCGGTTCTCGTTTTGTCGTATTGAGAAACCAATTGGCTCGACTACATCGTGCACTAGCGCAATTCATGCTTGATACGCATACAGCTGACAATGGCTATGAAGAAGCCTATTTACCCTATATCGTTAACAGTGACTCTTTATATGGAACGGGTCAGTTGCCAAAGTTTGAAGAAGATTTATTTAAGCTTTATGCAGATCGTGATTTTTATCTAATTCCAACAGCAGAAGTGCCAGCAACCAATATCGTCAGAGATGAAATTCTTGATGCCAGTGCATTGCCGATCAAACTGGTTTGTCACACACCTTGCTTCAGAAGCGAAGCAGGCTCTTATGGGCGAGATGTTCGTGGCATGATTCGTCAGCATCAGTTCGACAAAGTTGAGATGGTTCAGATCGTCAAACCAGAAGAGTCTGATGCCGCGCTAGAGGCATTGACTGGTCACGCTGAAGGGATACTTCAAAAGCTAGGTCTACCTTACCGAAAAGTTCTACTTTGTGGCGGTGATTTAGGTTTTTCTGCAGTGAAGACTTATGATCTCGAAGTTTGGTTGCCCGGACAGAACGCCTATAGAGAAATTTCTTCATGTAGCAACACCAAGGACTTCCAGGCCAGAAGAATGCAGGCTCGCTGGAGAAGCCCTGAAGACAAAAAACCTCAATTAGTGCATACGTTGAACGGGTCAGGTCTTGCAGTAGGTCGTACTATGATTGCCGTGATGGAAAATTATCAACAAGAAGATGGCTCTATCACTATTCCAGACGTACTCAAGCCGTACATGGGTGGTATTGATAAGATCGCTTAAAGAGAGTCGAGAATGGAATTTCTACCGTTATTTTTTAATCTTAAAACAAGTACAGCCTTGGTATTTGGTGATACTGACGCAGCAGCCCGAAAAGCTGAAATATTGACCGTAGCAGGCTGTCGGGTTCAATTAATTGCGCAATCAATGAATAATCAAGGTTTTGATAGTCTATCCAGTAATTCATTGTTCACCCATTACGTCGCTATTGATGACTCTATGTGGTCAAGTGTACATCTCGTGGTGGCGGCTTATGGTTCGGAGGAAGATCAGCAAATTTCTGATAAAGCAAGGTCATTAAATTTACCGATTAATGTCGTCAACCGGCCTGATATCAGTAGCTTTATCTTTCCGTCTATTATCGATAGATCCCCGGTTATTGCGGCGGTTTCAAGTAGCGGTGAGCTCCCAGTATTGACGCGTTTGTTGCGAAGTCGTATTGAGGCGTCTATTCCTCATGCTTTTGGTCGGCTGGCGATGATCGCGAAGAAATTTCGTCCAAGGGTTCGGTCTTCTATCGCCGGCATTAATGCGAGACGCCGTTTTTGGGAAAAACACTTAGAAGGCCAGTTTGCAGACCTTGTTTTTTCAGGCCGAGAAGCCGAGGCGGAAGATCTGATACAGGGTCATCTAGATAGCCATCAAGACAATAATAGTCAAAACGAGGGTGAAGTTTACCTCGTTGGTGCGGGTCCCGGTGATCCAGACCTATTGACGTTTAAAGCGCTACGTTTAATTCGGCAAGCCGATGTTGTGCTATATGATCGGCTAGTCTCTGAACCTATATTGAACCTTGCGCGTCAGGATGCAGAAAAAATAAACGTCGGCAAAGAGCGTTCAAATCATACTGTTCCTCAAGAATCTATTAACGACTTATTGGTTAAATACGCGAAAGCTGGAAAGCGTGTACTGCGCTTGAAGGGCGGAGACCCCTTTATTTTTGGACGTGGCGGCGAAGAAATCGAAACGCTAGCTGAAGAGGGCGTTTCATTTCAAGTGGTTCCTGGTATTACTGCTGCATCGGGTTGTGCTGCCTATTCGGGGATTCCCCTAACTCATCGAGATTACTCTCAATCGGTTAGGTTTGTGACCGGCCATCTGAAGAATAATACCTGTGATTTACCATGGTCTGAATTTGCACACGAGAATCAAACCTTAGTTTTTTATATGGGCCTGTCTGGTTTGCCAGTGATTTGTCGATCATTGATTGAACACGGTATGCCAGAGTCTAAGCCGATTGCTTTGATCTCAAAGGGCACAACGCGTGATCAAAAAGTGGTTGTTGGTACCTTGTCGTCAATTTATGAAAAGACACAAGATGAAAAAATTCACGCGCCAACTTTAATTATCATTGGTGAAGTAGTGAATTTGAGAGAAAAATTAAGCTGGTGTGAGGGGTAATAGTAGCTGGAATCGAAGAAGCCTAGAGCATTTTTATACTCTAGGCTTTGATTTAGCGAAAATATTTCTAGCGTGAAGGTAGAACATCTTTCAGTTTATCTCGCATATCTAAAATGGCTTTTTCAGTCATTTCCCAGTCGATACAGGCATCTGTTACTGACACACCGTATTCCATTTTTGATAGATCTGATTGAATTTTCTGGTTACCGAATTTCAGGTTGCTCTCGACCATTAGTCCAATAATTGACTTATTCCCATCAAGAATCTGGTTACTAACGTCTTGCATAACCAGTGGTTGAAGGCTTGCATCCTTGTTTGAATTAGCATGGCTACAATCGACCATTATATTTTTGGCTAGATTAGCTTTTTCTAACGCTTGCTCACAAAGTGCAACATTGACTGAGTCATAGTTAGTTTTTCCGCCACCACCTCTAAGAACGACGTGTGCGTAGGGGTTGCCATTGGTTCTTACGACAGAAACCTGGCCGCCGGTATTGATGCCGAGAAAACTATGCGGGTGTGCAACGGAATTTAGCGCGTTCATGGCAACATCTAAACCACCGTCAGTCCCGTTCTTAAAGCCAATAGCCACTGAAAGTCCGCTGCTCATCTCGCGATGTGTTTGCGATTCCGTCGTTCTAGCGCCTATCGCGGACCAAGAAATAGTATCTTGTAAATATTGAGGTGAAATTGGGTCCAGAGCTTCTGTCGCTGTTGGTAGTCCAATTTCAGCGACGTCACTTAATAGTTGACGGCCAATGTGTAAGCCCTTAGACACGTCAAAAGAATCATTCAGGTAAGGGTCGTTGATTAAGCCTTTCCAGCCTACCGTTGTGCGAGGCTTTTCAAAATATACTCTCATTACTAGATAAAGGGTATCGTCAACTTTATCGGACAATGCTTTCAGTTTGTGAGCATATTCCTTTGCAGCATCGATGTCGTGTATTGAGCAAGGGCCAATAACCACGAATATACGATGATCTTTACGTGCGAGAATGTTGTTGATCGTGTCTCTGCCTTTTTCCACGACGGAGACCGCTTTTTCGCTCAAAGGTATTTCTTGCTTTAGCGCTTCGGGTGTAATCAGCACTTCATGAGTAGAAATGTTTATGTTGTCTAGTTGGTTTGTCATTTTGCTCTCTACTTATACTATATGAACATCAATTATTATTGCCGCTATGTTGAGGTATTCAAACGGGTATTGCAATTTTTGCAATCAATTAAATACCTAAAGTGCAGATAATTACTATAATGAATCCAATGCTTTCTCTTGAGGCGTCGATCAACGAGCTTTGGGAGACCACAGGGAATGGATAGTATGTAATAAAAAGGAGATTTTTCAGAGTCTAGAGCTTATTAACGTTATTCAATATCTCGTTTTTCGGGCTAGGCTAGACCAATTATTCGCATTATTTATACATTGAGAAAGTAGCTGATTGGGGCGCAGTAATATTACAGTAGACATAACAAAAGCCGATATTTCCTCCATCAAAGCGGTGATAACTCAACTTAGAGTGCCTGAGCTAAACTACAGCCATCAATCACTGGTTGAAAATTCTTCAAGCTTGAAGTCGGATGGTCAGCAATCTGAGCGCGCTCTGATAGAGGATCGTGTTCTGAAGTCGCTCACATCAGTTCAATATGACGCGCAAACATCACTTATTAAAACAATGCAGACGTCAAACCAGTTCTGTCCAGTTAGCCCAGAATTAAACAATATCGCATTTATTGTCGATCGTATCTGGGCAGTTTGGCTGAGAAAATGCAACTTATCGGTTACTCTCAAAAGTATTTTGGGCCGATGGCGACTACCTTTATTTCAGTTGATGTATTCACAGTTCACCAATGGTTATTCATCGGAGGAGACAGAATTATCGCTCCGCCCTTTAATTCAAATTGTGAATACCTTGGCAGAGGATAATCTTGGTTGGTGCGATAAGCCCTTACGATCTCGAGACGCTTTGCTAAATGAGATTAGTGTTTTAACCGAAACGGTCCTTGACCAAGAGAATTTAGGCGCTGATGAGCTAACTATTTTAGGAAATCAGTGGGAGCAGTTCGTAATAAAACAAAAGGAGAAATTTTCAAAAGTAACAGAACGCTTAATTTCATTAGAAAAACTCAAATCATGGCAACAACTCTGTGCTTGGTTTTCTCAGGGTTACATCGGTCTGTTTTTCCCCAGATATAAACTACCCAAATCTCTCCATCAATTTATCAAAGAGTATTGGGGGATTGTGCTTTCGAATCACGTGGAATGGTTTATAGAAGAGGGGGATTCTTCGCTTCGCTTCGATGAGAAAATTGGTAGTTTGAACCGAAATATTGTTATTGCATTTACAAAAAAAAATGAAGAAGCATTCAAATTGGCCGACCATATTCTCGAAGATTTACAAGGTGTTGTAGATGAATCGAAGGTCTCGGTTCCTCAAGACATGTGGATGTCTTTGGAGTTAAGTTTGGTCTCTCAACTTCAGGGTACTGAAGAGGAAAAATATAAATTCGAACCAGGTAGTCTCTCGGACCATTTGTCTGAGATCTTCGGAGAATTTAGTTTATCGTCTATCAAGAAAAGCAATTTTTCAGACTCGACCTTCAGTTTAGGCGACTGGTTTGTCATTAAGGTTGATGGAGAGGGCTCTCCCTTAAAGTTGATAGCGAGTTTCGAGGACAGCAATACCTACCTGTTCTGCAATTATCTTGGGATAAAAGTGGCGGAATTTAGCCATTTCACCTTGGAACACATGCTGGAGCAAGGGGAAATTATACCTTTAACCCTAGGTGCTAGCTTTAATGAGGTTTTCAAATCAACAGTCAAAGGTCTACTTAAAGTCGCAGAAACTCAAAAATTAGCGCGTATAAATGCTGCGGAAAAGGCAAAAGCTGAAGCGGAGAGTTTGTTGGCTGAAAAGCTTAGAGCTGAAGAATTAGCAGTAGCAAAGGCAGAAGAGATCGCCAAGCGAGCCCAATTGCTAAAACAAAAGCGCGAAGAAAGGGTTCACTATGAAAAAGAACTTAAGGTGAGAGAGCATGTTGCAAAATTTAAGTTAGGTGCTTGGATTTCGATAAAAGAAGAAACTGGTGATGCTCGGTTCAAATTGGTTGTAAAGTTGGTCGCGTTAGGAAAGTATATCTTTGTTGACCGTTTAGGCATTAAGAAACGCGAATTTCTAGAAGATTATTTGGTGACAAATATAATGAGTGAAAATATTGAAGTAATCAGTGATGGTGCTGAGTTTGAAGATAGCTTAGAGCGTGTGGTAAGTAGGCTAAGAACCTCTAAATGAACTCGATATGGAGTTGGTAATGACAGAAGAATACCTTGACGATTTTTTTGGAATAGATGAGAAGCGAGAAGAGGCTAGGTTAAATTTAGAAGCTGAAATATATATTGAAACGGTTTCTACCGAGCCTGGTGAAAATCGACCACCGGAAGTTACACGATGTGAGAGTGTGGATCTATCTGCTAATGGTTTACAGGTGTTGTTGCCTGAAAAGTTAGTAATTGGCGCCATTCATACGCTAATTATTGATGTGGCGCTTCAAGAGCAGACTTATAGGTTAAGTGCTGAAGTTAAATGGGTTCGGCCTTCGAGTTCTTTTTTCCAAACAGGATTGTACCTGTATGATTCCGATGGAACTGCGATAATTGATTGGAAATTTATGTTAGCCCAGCATCTAAATTAATTATTCTTAGTTACTAGCGAGGAGCATTGCCTTATTCGTTATCGGTCTCGCCACCTACGCCGAACACAGCATTCTTATCTATTGAGCCAGCCGCTTCATCTATAGTAAATGAACCATCTAGACCCAAGCCTTCGATGCTTGGTAGTGGGTCGTCGTTAATAAACGCCATTGCATCTATGGCTGTCTCAAGCGGAAATTCTTCCATAAGCGCATGGCCCTTTTTAGGGTAGCTAACGAGTGTTCCGTTACCTAATGCGTCTATCCATTGTTGAGCATGATCAAAGGTGCCCCATTTATCTGCTTCACCCCACATAACGAGCGTAGGTGCGGTTATTTCTTCCAGGTCGAGAAGCATACCCAATTCCATTAAGTTACGGATAAATAGCAGCTGTCTAACATTTGACTCGTGCGCTCCGTCACTTTGCGCGAGGTGAATGTACCTATCTAATTGCTCACCATTCGGTTCGCTGTTCTCGCCGTAAAAATTATCGACAATAGTGGTTATAATCGACGTAGGCTGGATGTAGGTATTGAAAATGTCTAAACCAGGGGTTGTCATGTAATTTAAAATCCAAGGTAAACTTTGTTGGAACCCCATTGGTGTCATCAGAATAAGCTTATCGATTTTTTCTGGGTGTTGGTGAGCTGCATACTGTGCGGCCAAATATCCGCTATAGGAACTGCCTACCAAGGTGAATTTTGGTATTTCCATATCTTCAATGAAATACTGAATGGTATGAACGAGGTAGTCACTTGTTAAGTTATCTGCGCAAGTATCTTCGGGGTCATCAATACAGTGAGGGGCACTTGTTAAGCCAGAGCCAGGAAGGTCAATAGCAATCACCCTGAAATCTTTACTCAGTGTTTCGATCCACTTTTCCCATACATGCAATGAGGAAATTTCACCGTGCAGCAATACAACAACAGGGCCTTCGCCGACATCTCGATAATGTATTGATGTGCCAAAATCGTTATTTATCCACTTTGAATCGGTGTAGCGGTATTTGCTGCGAACGTACCAATCGGGCAGTTCGGAAAAACCAAGGAAGCTAGTTAGAGACGTAGAAGATTTTGCTGCGCCAAGCATGTTTGTACAAGCTTGAAGGGATGCGACGATAAATAAGGTGATCAATAAGCGAGAAGCAGAATTAAGTCCAAAAAAACGTGTCACTATTATTTATCCATCATTAATAATTGAATACTGGTCAAGCTGCTCAGTAAACCCAGGTCCAGGGTGCGTATAGCCTATCAGTTTGAGGGTAAATGTTTCAGTGACACAGTACTTAAAAACCAGTATTAAGAATAGTACTTAGATGAACAAACTAACAAAAACCTATTCTTCGAAAGCTTTTCCTGCCGTTGTGTTGAACCCACCATCAACATAAAGGATTTCACCACTAATTCCACTTGCCAGGTCTGAGCATAAGAACGCCGCTGCATTGCCGACTTCATCAATGGTTACGTTGCGGCGCATAGGTGTTTGCTTTTCGTTTTCTGACAACATCTTGCGAAAATCTTTGATGCCTGATGCGGCAAGTGTTCGAATCGGGCCGGCTGAGATTGCATTCACTCGTGTGCCTTCTGGCCCAAGACTTGACGCCATGTATTTTACATTGGCCTCTAAGCTAGCTTTGGCCAGACCCATAACATTGTAATTGGGAAGTGTTCTTTCAGCGCCCAAATAGCTGAGCGTAAGTAGAGAGCCATTTCGGCCTTTCATCAAACTTCTAGCGGCTTTGGCTAGTGCGACAAAGCTATAGGAGCTTATGTCATGCGCGGTATGAAAACCTTCTCTAGTGGTGACCTCTACGTAGTCGCCATTTAATTCATGTGCAGGAGCGTATCCGACAGAATGAATAACGATATCAACACCATCCCATTGTTTTCCTAGCTCTTCAAACACTAATTCTATTTGTTTGTCATCTGCGACATCGCAGGGAAGTATGATTTTTGAATCCCACTGTTCGCCAAATGTTTCAACGCGTTTTTTTAGCTTTTCGTTTTGGTAAGTAAGTGCGATTTCTGCCCCTTCACGATGAAAGGCGTTAGCGATGCCCGTGGCGATTGACAGCTTGCTGGCGATACCAACAATCAATACTTTTTTACCGGCTAAAAATCCCATAGTCTTTCCTAGGCTGTTTGACGTCAAATATAAGGATGGAGGAATATACCATTGTAAAAATGGTTCTATGAATAAAAATAGGCCGCATCTAATAAGTTTTGTGTATATTCTTCTTTTGGCGCTTCAAATAGAGTTTGGCAGTCGTTCTGCTCCACGATTTGACCCTGTTTCATTACAATGACCGTATGGCTTAAGGCCTTCACAACGGATAAGTCATGACTAATAAATACGTAAGCTATGCCATATTTTTTCTGAATACTCCTAAGCAGTTCGATAACTTGAACTTGAACGGTGCGGTCCAGTGCTGAGGTGGGCTCATCAAGAATGATTAGTTTAGGCTTTAATACCAGTGCTCGTGCAATCGCAATTCGTTGTCTCTGTCCCCCAGAAAATTCGTGTGGGTAGCGGTGTCGAGTCTCGGGGTCCAGCTCGACTTCTTTCAGTACGTTTATGATGATTTTTTCACGCTCAGATTCTGAGCCTATTTTGTGAATCTCCATGCCTTCTTCAATAATTTGATAAATAGACATTCTTGGACTTAGGCTTCCGTAAGGGTCTTGAAACACAATCTGCATATCTTTTCGAAATGGCCTAAATTGAGCTTGATTAAGCGATTCAATTGACTGGTCTTGAAAGTGAACCGGCCCAGAACTTGATATTAGTTTCAGTAAGGCCAAGCCAAACGTAGTTTTTCCGCTACCACTTTCTCCTACAATACCGAGAGTTTCTCCTTCTCTTAAGGCCATACTAATATTATTGGCAGCTTTCAAGTATTCAGTAGGCTTGCCCCAAAAATTTGTCTTGGTTGGAAACCATACTTTTATGTTCTCAGCCTGGAGCAAAAGTTTAGCATTTTCTGATACTGGCTCAGGTTGGCCGGATGGCTCGGAATCAATTAATTGTTGGGTGTATTCCTCGGTAGGGCTATTGAATATAGTTTCAGTTGAACCCTGTTCGACAACCGAACCATTACGCATAACGACCATGTCGTCAGCATAATGACGAACCACATTGAGGTCATGCGAGATCAAAATAACAGACATATGCATTTTAGACTGCAGCGACTTTATTAGTTCGAGCACCTGCTTTTGAACAGTGACATCAAGCGCTGTGGTAGGTTCATCTGCGACCAAAACTTCTGGTTCATTCGCCAGAGCCATGGCGATCATAACTCTTTGTTTTTGGCCACCAGAAAGCTTGATCCCTCTTTCGCCAACTAACGATTTATAACCAATATTTCCATACTGATCTTTGAGGCCCGTAATAAATTCATGTGCCTGTGCCTTTTTAGCCGCCATAACAATCTCTTTATCTGATGAGCTTGGTTTGCTGTAGGCAATATTATCTTCAATGGATCGATGCAGTAAGGACGTATCTTGGGTGACCAATGCAATATTCGACCTCAAGCTGTCTTGGGTCATTGAAGTGATATTTTTATTGTTTATTAAAATCTCGCCTGAATCTAATTCATAGAATCTAAGCAATAAATTTACTAGAGATGACTTCCCAGCACCTGATCTCCCTACGATGCCGACTCTCTCTCCATTCTTTATATTCAAATTAAACTCAGAAAAAAAACTATCATTCGGGTGATATGAAAAATAAACATTCTTGAATGAAATAGATGCTTTCTTAATATCAATCCTTGAGGCATTGGGTTTGTCATTCACTATTTGTTTTTTTGAAAGCATATTAAGGCCATCTTGACCGATACCTATTTGCTCATAAAGTGATGTCATTTCCCACATCACCCAATGCGATATGCCATTCAATCTGAGCGACATGGCTGTTGCAGCCGCAACAACACCAATAGCGATTTCGTTGTTGGACCATAGAAAAATAGCCGTGCCAGTCGTTGCTAAAATTAAAAACATACTCAGAAAATGATTAATAATCTGAATAGCTGTTATCTTACGCATTTGCATTGTTACTGTATGAAGGAAATCCTTCATTGAATCTTTTGCGTAACTTGACTCGCGACCTGCATGAGAAAAAAGCTTAACGGTGCTTATATTAGTATAGGCATCCGTTATTCTTCCAGTCATCATGGATCGA
>ENA-OSET01000538-OSET01000538.1-sediment-metagenome-genome-assembly--contig:-NODE-538-length-42232-cov-16.639829_pt1 | contig 42232 bp, 40 predicted proteins | sample MGYA00237882_ERZ534229 | MGnify/ENA primary metagenome ERZ534229 (study PRJEB26408, sample SAMN06266212) | sediment metagenome | isolation source: Hudson Canyon methane seep mesocosm | place...
AAGATTATGAAGCAAGCTTCCCAGGATTAGACAAGTAATAAAAAAAGTAGTTAAAAAAAATAAATTTATTTATTAAAAAACAAGAGTTAATATTTAAATTAACAATTTAATTTTATTGTTAATTATATATTTAAATATTTAAGTTTTTGTTTTGTATACCTAGATAAACCTTTGTCTTTTACAACCTGAATTACACCTTCAATATCTAAATTATCTTGTATTTGAATCGTCTGATAAACGCCACCTGACTGATTTAAAATCGCTAAAACCTCAGTTTCAGTTTCCGCTGCATCAATTGCTGAAGCATATTCAGCTACAATGTCAGCAATTTCCATCACTTTTTTGCTTACAACTTCAGCCGTTAAACTACTTACATTATCACTACTTAGATTGCTTACATCACTAGCAAATACAGCATTAAGACCCAAACTGTTATCAGTTTGAATTTTTTCAACACTGCCTGATATCACTTCCGTTAACATTATAGTTAACAGATTGCTGTTAGAAAATACTTGTTGAATATTACTGGTTTGCTGGCTTACATCGGTAAAAACATCGTTAACTATCTGAAATAAAACATCCTGATCAGCTGTTTGACCGCTTAACACTTCCAACACCTCTGTGACTTCTTTTACAATCTGAGCCACCACAAGACTGGGCCCTAGTATTGTAGAATCAACCAATGGATTAATTAATCCTAAATCAATATCAGCATCCAAACCTAGAGAGAGGTTCACTTGTTGCTGTGCCTCTGCCTCCGTAAGGCCTCCTTCCATAAGAGATTGGACCAAAGTTGTTAACGGTGATACATAATTTGACCCTGCTGGTGCGGTTAAAATACCAAGATATGCTTCACCTGTACTACTGTCAGTCCCTCCTGTTACAGTAATAGAGTCCGCCCCTGTTGCGCCTTGAATAGAGAAGAATCCTATAGGCTCACTTTCGGTTGAGTTAGCTTCAGTACGGGTAAAGTCATAGAGCTCTCCCTCATCCCAGGAACCATTGTTGTTAGAATCAATAAACGCTCTTGCTCCTAATAAAAAGCCATCAAACGCACGCCCTGAAACTGACCCAGTGGTTGTACTTGCAAAGTAATCCACTGTACCAGCAAAAGTAAAAGTCTCTGGAATCTGATCAACAACAAGATTATTGGCGTTAATTATTGCTGCATTAACTTGATCTGAATTTAATGTGTCAACATTAATTATGTTAGTGTTAACTGTAGCTGCATTGATCGTATCCGCGTTAATGGTATCAGCGTTAATGGTATCCGCATTAATGGTACCTGCATTAATAATATTAGAAAAAATTGTGTTTGCATTGATTGTATTTGCATAAATCGTATTAGCATATATATTGTCAGCATATATGTTATAGGCATATAAATTATTGCCATAAATATTTTCAGAGTTAATCGTGTCAGCCACAACATTTTCTGACTCTATATTTTTAGCATTTACAGAACTACCTGCAGCTGTGGCAGCCAGATCTATTGAGGGGTCAAAATTAGGGTTATTTATTATTTTTTCTTGTAGTACATCATCTGACTCACCAAAATCAAGGTGCTGGTTTAACTTTTGGATTAAGGCTTCTGGGGCCTCAAAAATCGGTTCTGGACGTCCACCTTTAAATAACACTGCTGAAGCTGAACCTGGCTCCAGTAAGGTCAAAACATTGCGACCAAGAACATCCATAATATCGATAATGCCCGTATTATGAACAATCGTTGTCTCACCTGTTGCTGTTACCTCACCGATCATTTCACTACCACGAACACCAATCTCCGCAACGGGTGTTTTAATTGTAGTGTGGCGACCAGGATGCTGGTGCGCTATATCGCCACTTTCAAAGTGAAAAACGCCTTCTAATATTGTAGCTTCTAATTCACCTAAATTTTCATCCGGGTCATACACATATTTATCTAAAATAAGCTTGGCATGATTCGCTATTTTTAAAGATGTTTCATCGTTAAACAGGATTTTTACTTTTCCATTATCATCCGTTTGAATAACATCGCCTTGAAAAACACGACTACCTTTTTCAAGCTGTCGGATATTGCCATCACTTCCCCTTGCTTGAACTTTCCCTTCTAATATTTCAATATGCCCAATCCCTGCATTTTCAATATCGACACTTTCAATCCCTGTCGTCTGCTGTGCAGTTTGTGACAACGATGCTTCTGCTACCAATAATTTTTTTCCAGTAGTAGCAGCAACAATATTTATTGGATTAAGTAATGAAGAAATGGTATCTGCTGTCAAAGCAGCACCATTAGCAGCACCTAAAATCTGTGGTTCACCAGAAAAATAACCTTTTACTACTGTTTCCTCACCTGAAGGTTTCTGAATAACAAGATCATTGCCCGTCTGAAAAAATTCTCCAGTCGTCAAAAATGTTGGATCACCTATTTGTGTGTCTGATTCAGACGAGCTATTCTCAATTTTTTTTTGATCTAAAGAATTGTTCGTATTAATGCTTGGGTTAGAATCGTTATTATTGGACATAAAAATACCTCAGCTTAAATCTAAGTATTTGGGGGGATAACAAAATAATTATTAACTAAGTAAACCATACGAAACTCCAGTTTAAACTTATAAAATCATTATGACTTTTATAATTCACCATACTAGAGAAGAGAAAATGCCTAACCTAATTTTAAAGTTAATATAACACTGAGAAAAACTCACGTCTATTGTACAAAGGTACTAAAAACCAAATACTTTTGCTTTCAATTAAAACTAACAACTTTATCTAATTAACTGTTTTTATTACACTTAAGTTAATAGCATCAATTTATTTATAAAAATAAAAATCAATCTTATTCTAACGATTTAAATTATTCACTAGACATTGGTGGCACATTTAAATCCTCTTCTTTTTCAGGTAATGACTCATCAATTTCTGCAAATGAGCCAATAACAGCACCACAGTCAGGACAGAGCCAGTCTTCAGGTAATTCATCAAACGTTATTTCGCCTTGATAGATATACCCACAAGGAATGCATATCTTGATCATTTCATTCTCCGCTTATGCTATCCTAACACCCTATTTTTAAGATATTTAGATGCTATTTTTATGAGTGCAAACCACCCTGTTGTTTTATCTTTCTCCGGCCACGACCCTAGTGGAGGAGCAGGCATACAAGCCGATATTGAAACACTTATCAGTCATCAATGCCATGCTTGCAGTGTTATTACCGCACTAACAGAACAAGACAGTAGCAATGTTAAAAAACTCATTCCTCAACAAGCTCAAGATGTCATTGATCAGGCAAATACGATTCTAAATGACTTTGAGGTAAAGGCAATTAAAATAGGCCTTATTGGTCACCATGAAACGGCATCCGCTATCCACTCTATTTTAATACAGCACCCTCATATCCCTGTTATTTTAGACCCTGTTTTAGCCGCAGGCGGTGGTACATCGGTATCTAACCAACAATTAATTAACTGTATAGTTGAACAACTCCTGCCCTGCACGACTATTTTAACGCCAAACAGTGAAGAGGCAAGAACCTTATCCCAACAAGAAGACCTGCCCCTTTGTGGACAGACCTTAATTGATAAAGGTTGTGATTATGTGTTGATTACGGGTACTCATGAACAGTCTACATCGGTAAACAACCAGTTATTTCAATCGAATGATAAAACAGAAACGTTTAGCTGGGATCGCTTAGCAGAAGAATATCATGGTTCAGGCTGTACGCTTGCCAGTGCAATCGCTGCGCTTATTGCACAAGGTCTCGATCCTTTTACGGCTATTTCTGAAGCACAGGATTATACCTGGAATGCATTGGCAGCTGCTTACCATCCAGGAAAAGGCCAGCACCTGCCTAATCGATTATTCTGGATGGAGAACAGCTAATGCAATTTCCAGCCAGTGGTTTATATGCCATTACTCAAACTGATGGAAAAACACCAGAGACCATTATCAAGGAAGTAAGCGCTGCAATAAAAGGTGGAGCGGCTGTTATTCAATATAGAGATAAAAACCCTGATGACGCGGTTTATCTCGCAAAACAACTAGTGACCATTTGCCATCAGCATAAAGTGCCTTTACTTATTAATGATGATGCCGAACTTGCACTTCGTTCTGGTGCTGATGGTGTGCATATTGGCAAGGATGACGGGGGGATTGCACAAGCCAGAAAAATACTAGGCCACAAAGCCATTATTGGTTTATCTTGCTACGACAATATTGATACCGCCTTACACGCACAAAAAAACGGCGTTAATTACGTTGCTTTTGGCCGATTTTTTCCTTCTAGCTCCAAACCCCTAGCCTTACCTGCTCATATTAAAACGCTGGCTCTCGCTAAAAAACAAATTAATCTGCCTATTGTTGCTATCGGCGGCATTTTACCCGAGAATGGTGGACAATTATTAACAGCAGGCGCTAATGTACTCGCTGTTATTGGCGGTATTTTTGAAAAAGATCCTGAACAATCTTCTCGAGCTTATATCAATCTTTTTAATCAATAACTCATGTTAGAAAGTCGTCGAAAATTTATTAAAAACCTGTTCTCAATAACGGCTTATGCTTTTACAGCCAGTAGTGGGTTAATCTACAGCTCATGGGCTCAAGCGCAATGGTTAAAAGAGCGTTTTAAAGCCACGACTTATGACGAATTACTAAAACAATATTTTCCTGATACTGAGTTTATAAGCAGTCATAAAATAAAATTTAGCCGATTACCCAGAACTGCCGAGAATGGTGCCATCGTACCCATTAAAATCACCAGCACTATAAAAAACATTGAAAAGATATCTATTCTGGTAGAGAAAAACCCTCATCCATTAATTGCCGAATTTTTTTTATCACCTGTTATGGAACCGAGTGTATCAGCCAGAATTAAAATGGCTGAAAGCAGTGATGTTATAGTCATTATAGAAGCTGAAGGAAAGTTCTACCGACAAAGTAAATACGTTAAAGTTACTATTGGCGGCTGTGGAGGCTAATAAAAATGTCCAGTATTAAAATAAGAACTAAACGTCTTAATAATCAAACTCAAATTCGTACACTGATCACCCACCCAATGGAAAATGGTCGTAACAGAGACAAGCAAAACCAGCTTATTCCTGCTCACCACATTCAGGAGCTTTGGGTCGAGCATAATCAAACTAAAATCATTAACTGCAATATGGCGGGTAGCATTTCTAAAAACCCTTACTTTGATTTTTTACTCAACGGTGGAAATAGCGGGGATGAAATTACCATTTCCTGGAACGATAACCTTGGCAATACCGATACCAATACAAGTATTATCAAATAATTGAATTAACTATGATCGCTACCCAACCCAGTTGTGCTGATATTTACGAATCAGGTTTACTACCTGTTGAACAGGCGCTTAAAAAGATTTCAGCATCACTAACAACAATTACCGACTTTCAATTAATTACCATTGAAAAAGCCAAAGGCCGCACTCTCGCAGAGAACATAGTTGCACCCTTTAATGTGCCAGGCCACAATAATTCAGCAGTTGATGGTTATGGGATCAATATTAAAGACCTACCAATCAGCGGCGAAGCATCTTTACCAATTTGTGGCGCTGCCTTCGCAGGCAAACCCAGCTCAAAAACACTCTCTTCCGGCGAATGTATCCGCATTATGACCGGGGCTACCATTCCTGAAGGCGTTGACTTAGTTATTATGCAGGAACATGTTGAGTTAGAGGATAATTCAATAACGATTGATCACACGCATAAAGCGGGACAAAACATCCGTCTGGCAGGTGAAGATATTCAAATAGATGAAACCATTCTACAACCCGGGCGATTAATTACTCCTGCAGATATTGGGCTTATCGCTTCTTTAGGTATAGCTGAAGTCAAAGTAACAAGAAAACTCAGAGTAGCCATTGCCTCCACGGGTAATGAAGTAATCAGCATTGGCAATACACATACAGAGAACAGTTTATACGACAGTAACCGCTACAGTTTATATGCAGCTCTAGATCGCCCCGATATTGAAATTATTAATCTAGGTATTTTAGAAGATAACCCTGAAGCATTACTGAAAAGCTTTCAACAAGCGAGTAAAACCGCAGATATGATTATTTCATCGGGTGGTGTTTCTGTTGGCGATGCTGACCACACTAAAACAGCACTACAACAATCAGGCCAAGTCGATTTCTGGAAAATTGCCATCAAGCCAGGCAGACCGCTTGCCTTTGGAAAGCTAGGAAAAAGTATATTTTTTGGCTTACCCGGCAATCCAGTTGCTGTTATGGTCACCTTTTTTCAATTTGTATTGCCTGCTTTAGATCAAATGTTAGGTATTAAAGATAAACCTCTACAGCCTTTACTACAAATAAAAACCACTGAGAATATTCGCAAAAAACCAGGGCGAACAGAAATTGTTCGAGGCATTTTATCTCAGCAACCGGATGGAACATACTCTGTTAAAACAACGGGCAAACAAGGTTCTGGTATTCTTCGCTCAATGAGTATGGCTAATGCATTTATCATTCTTGAACATGACAGATCATCCGTTTCAATAGGTGAATCAGTCACCGTTCAACCATTTTCAGGTTTATTCTAATATTTTATGAACTCTCCACTACATGATGTCAGTTGTGATAATTGCAGTCTCGATAAAATTTGTTTCCCTAGAGGCTTATCTCAGCAAGAAATAATCAGTATTAGCAAAATCATTAAGCCAGAAAAAACCCTCCAGAAAGGTGATTATATTTTTCGTGTGGGTGATGATTTTAGAGGTCTTTTAGCTATAAAATCGGGGACTGCAAAGCTGGTTAGCAATGACAAAAAAGGCAATGAACGTATTTTAAATATCTTGCTACCTGGTGAATTATTAGGATTTGACGGCTTATCTAATGATAAACATAACTGCTCTGCCATTGCACTCGACACACTCAGCTTTTGTGAACTGCCCGCTCATAGTATTGATGATCTTTTTCAAAACGTTCCCACACTAACAAGAGAACTATTTCGACATAGTAGTGAAAAGATGAATGAAGATAAGGAATTGATCATTCTGGGAAAAAGGCCTGCTGAAGAAAGATTAGCTTATTTCTTAATCAGCCTTTCTGATCGTTTAAAAACACGAGGGTTTTCAGCCTCAGAATTCACTTTATCATTCACTCGTCAGGAAATTGCTAACCATCTTGGCCTGACAATCGAAACTGTTAGCCGTTTATTTAAAAAGCTTCAGCAAGACGGGCTTATCCTTGTAAGCAACAAGCAAATCACCATTCTGAACATTGATCGACTAAAGGCTGTTTTTAGCTGAATAGAGAAAACAGAGTTTTAGTTTTTTATCCCAACCCCTTTATGTAGCAAGAGCAGGCTAAGACCGGTTAAAAAAACAATAAAGCCACTAGTCATTAAAAATGCAATCTCTATTTCAACATCTGTTACCCCGATTAATCCATATCTAAACGCATTAATCATATATAGAATTGGATTAGCTAAGGATATAGTTTGCCAGACATCAGGTAACATAGAAACTGAATAGAAAATGCCTCCTAAATAACTGAGTGGCGTTAAAACGAAGTTCGGAATAATAGAAATATCATCAAAACTATCCGCAAACACCGCATTGATAAAGCCCGCCAAAGCAAACAAAGTGGCTGTTAAAAAATAAACAGCCAATGTGACCGCTAAATTATGTACGCTTATATCTGCAAATAACATTGATATGCCGGTTACTACCGCTCCCACTAATAGCCCTCTAGCAACACCTCCACAAACATACCCTGCCAGAATCACCCAGTTTGAAACCGGTGCAACTAATAACTCTTCAATATGGCGCTGAAACTTGGTGGAATAAAAAGAGGAAACCACATTGGCATAAGAGTGACTAATGACTGACATAAGAATAATTCCTGGGACAATATAGTCCATATAGCTTACACCACTGATATTGCCTATTCTTTCACCGATAAGGCGACCGAAAATCATAAAATAAAGCGAGGTTGTTATCGCCGGTGGCAATAAGGTTTGTGGCCAAATACGTGTAAATCGACGAATTTCTTTGATTAAAATAGTTCGAAATGCGACAAAATTATTCATTAACCAAATCCATAAATAGTTGTTCAAGGCGGTTTGTTTTGTTTTTTAAACTTAACACTTTAATATTTTTTTCTGTCAATATTTGAAACAATTGATTTAAGCTTTTATTTTTTTCTACCGATACATTAATGACTTTCTTCTCAACTTGTTCAAATTCATAACCCTCTATCTTAGGTAAATCTACAATGGGTTTAGCTAAATTAAGTACAAAATATTCTTTGTTTATTCGAGAAAGCAGCTCACTCATCCCTGTATTTTCGACAATTAAACCATCATTAATAATTGCAATATTCTTGCATAAACTTTCCGCCTCTTCCAGATAATGAGTCGTTAAAATAATGGTTGTACCTTGCTGATTCACTTGCTCCATCATTTCCCACATTGAGCGACGTATCTCTATGTCCACACCAGCAGTCGGCTCATCTAAAATTAATAATTTGGGCGAGTGCACTAAAGCCCTTGCAATCATCACTCGCCGCTTCATGCCTCCTGAAAGTCGCCTTGATACGGTATTACGTTTATCCCAAAGAGATAATTGCTTTAAACACCTCTCCGCACTTTTTATCGCTTGTTTTCTTGGGATACCGTAATACCCTGCCTGGTTTAATACAATATTTTCAACCGTCTCAAATTGATTAAAATTAATTTCCTGAGGTACTAAACCAATACAACTTTTAGCTTTTGCATTATCTTTGACTAAATCATGTCCAAATACACTCACCGAGCCACTACTTTTGTTCACTAATGAACTGATAATACCTATTGCGGTTGATTTTCCCGCACCATTAGGCCCTAGTAGCGCAAAAAAATCACCACTTTGTACCTCTAGGTCTATCCCCTTTAATGCAATAAAACCATTGTTGTATGTTTTTTTCAGATTTTTAATAGATAATGCGTTCATAACAACTAATGCTTAACGGGAAAGGATAAATGAGTTAAATTATACATATTCAAATTCATAATTTAATTAACCCAGTAATTTTATCAGAATTCAACAAAAACAGGATAACCGCGTGAAAAACGAAGTACCCTCCAGTGTTGCAGCTATAGACTTAGGTTCCAATAGCTTTCATATGATAGTCTGTAAACTAGACAATGGTAAATTACGCACCATTGACCGTCTAAGGGAAATGGTGCGTCTGGCATCAGGTCTTGATAATAATAGAAACCTAAATATTGAAACTCAAAATAAAGCCTTAGAGTGTCTGGAACGCTTTGGTCAGCGTATACAAAACTTTCCTGCGGGTAGTGTTAGGATTGTAGGCACAAATACATTACGCACAGCCAAAAATTCTCAAGAATTTATTGAAAAAGCTGAAAAGGCTTTAGGCCACCCTATTGATATTATTGCCGGTATTGAAGAAGCCAGACTTATCTATCAAGGCGTTGCCAATAGTTTGGGAAGCAATGCAAAATCTCGGCTTGTTATGGATATTGGCGGGGGTAGTACTGAGTATATTATAGGCGTTGATGACACGGCAAAAACCAAAGAAAGTTTAAATATGGGTTGCGTGACCGTCAGCAATAAATTTTTTAAAGATGGCGCCATTACCAAAAGGTCATTTAAACGATCAGTGCTTTTTGCACAGCACCAACTAGACCCTTTCTACAAAAAATTCAATAGCAACCGCTGGGATGAAGCGATTGGTGCCTCTGGTAGTTTACGTTCCATCCATAAGGTACTGATAGCAAGTGAATGGAGTAATAACGGCATTACCAAACAAGGACTGGAAAAACTCGTTTCTCATATCACTGAATGCAAACATGTGAGCGAATTAAAACTGCCTGAGCTAAGCGAAGAACGCCTGCCTGTTTTTGTTGGAGGAGTTGCCATTGTCTATGCCACTTTTCAAATATTGAATATCGAACAAATGACAGTATCTGATGGTGCCTTGCGAGAGGGACTTGTTCATGATTTATTAGGTCGACTTTATGATCATGATATTCGTTCCAAAACTGTAGCGACCATTGCCGAGCATTACCATACAGACCAGCAACATTCTGACCGTATTAACCAGACAGTTAACTATATTCTTAACCAGCTAGACAGTAGTTGTTGTGCAGACAATAGTAAAAACATTACTCAATTTCTAAACTGGGCTGTAACACTTCACGAAATTGGCCGCGATATTGCTCATAGTCAATATCATAAACACAGTGCTTATGTTATTGAAAATGGGGACTTTGCTGGCTTCTCCAGAAAAGACCAACTCTTACTCGCCACGCTTGTTCGTTCTCATCGTAAAAAATTATCCCGTTCACGTTTTAAAAAACTCCCTGAACCTTGGGACAAGGATTCGCCCTATCTTGTCATTATTTTACGACTTGCAATCTTATTACACCGGAATCGCCATACACTAGAAATACCTCACTTTAAAATAACCATTAACCCTTCGGTAATAGAAATCATATTTGACGATCACTGGCTAGACGACGCACCGCTGACTCGAACTGATTTAGAAAGTGAAGCATTTTATCTGGACAATGCCGGATACCAGTTAGTTTTTTCGTAAAGGTTAACGGGGATGAAACAGTTTTCTCTCATTCTTTTGTCCCCTTTATTAACATCATTAAGGCTAGTATTTTTTTACCTTGCAGCGCCTCCCCTATTATTGGCAACACTGCTGTTTTTTGCTATAGATAATAGCGCCATTACTCAGCATAACTGGTCTCTTACGCACAGCGACATACAAAGAGCCAAGAAAATTGTAGGTTACAGTACTTCAAAGTCCCAAAAAACTATCAAACTTAATGAAAAAGACCTTAATATAGCGCTAAATTATCTTTTAAATTATTACATTCCAAGTACCTCCAAAATTGAAATAGAAGAAAATTTATTACAGTTTAAAATAGCTTTACTCCTAAATAACCACTATTTTGGAAAATATATTAATTTTAGTTTCAATCTAAGCAAACACCACGGTTACCCCATTATCAACAGGCTTCAAATTGGCAACATAAAAGTTGCAGATGAATTTGCAGGCCTAATTTTAGAAAGCATTATTAAATACACACCTCTAAAAGAGTATTACATCCTTGCTTCACAGCATATAAGAGGTATACAGATTCATCCCAAAGGCTTGAGTATTAGCTACTTATCTTCTGCTGACTTAGCCATAAAAAACAAACTGAGTTTAAACAACAAGAATTACCGTTCAGTTCTTTTTTATCAGCAACAAATTACTCAGATTATCGCTCAGCATGACCCAAAATGGCGCTTGTCTCTAGCCGAACTTCTACAGCCTTTATTTAAATTTGCTGACCAACGTTCCACAGAAAAAACAGCAATTGCTGAAAACCGTTTTGTACTCATTGCTATTAGTACCTATGTCAATAAGAGTGAAATTCAACCCTATTTTCCCTTTGATATAGGGCCTAGTACTCAGAAGCAATACCCGGCATCTTTATATAGACGAACGGACATGGCTAAACACTTTATGGCATCAGCCGTACTTGCAGCGAATGGAGCAGAAACACTGGCGCTTATATTAGGTCAGGAGAAAGAAATCAGTGATTCAAAAAAAGGCAGTGGTTTTAGTTTTATTGATTTAGCGGGTGATAAAGCCGGGTTACATTTTGGTAAAGCTGCTGTTAGTACCCCTGCTCAGGCAAAACACTTTCAAAAACGCATGGCTAATATTAAAGACTATACTGCTTTTATGCCTGAAGTCAGAGATTTACCGGAAAACATGAGTAACACGACTTTTAAGCAGCGATTTGGCTCAGTCTACAGTGAAAAATACCAAGCAATGATTAAGAAAATTGATCAACGTATTTCTAGTCTTGAGCTGTATAACTAACACTGTGATGATCATCACTGTAATTCATGTTTCCTTATGTTAATCTAGAACCATATAAATTTATGGGGACAGTTCCATGACCTTCTCAATCAACTCTGGCAATAGCTTTTCATCTCGCAGTATTGGAGGCGCCCAGAAAACCCAAAATGAAGTTTTTCAAAGACTGTCTTCAATGTTACGCATCAACAGTGCGAGTGATGACGCGGCAGGCTCTGCAATTATGCAACGCCAAACTGCACAGATTAGAGGTGCAGACCAAGGCATTCGCAATGCCAACGATGGCATTTCATTTGTACAAACCGCCCAAGGTGGCTTAGGAGAAATAAGCTCCAATCTACAAAGGATGAGAGAGTTAGCTGTTCAAGCAGCCAATGGCACAGCAAATTCTGGTGACAGAAGCGCCATGCAGGCGGAAATAAACCAACTTTCCAGTGCTAACACTGACCTAAGCAAATCAGCTTTTGGTGGTCAATCTATTTTCCCCTCAGGCGGTAAAAACGTTTCATTTCAAGTTGGGCCTGATGCAGGTGCAGGTAACCAAATTTCAGTTGACTTAAATTCTCTTGAAGACCTAAATTCTGTTAGTTCAGACCAAGGTGGTAATGCAATAGATGTTTCATCTGCCGAATCTGCAACGGCAGCTATTGAACAAATCGATGCGGACATTGAGGCTGTGTCACGACAAGCAGGCAAGTTTGGAGCGGTTGAAAACCGTTTTAACTCTGCCATATCTAATGCAGAAGAATTTTCAATTAACACCCAGGCCGCCAGAAGTCGAATTGGTGATGCAGATGTAGCAAAAGAAGTATCAAGACTCATTCAAGCACAAATTCTAGAAAAAGCCAGCATTGCCTCTGCTACTCAAGCAAACCAATCTAAAAAAATGGTTTTATCTTTACTCGGTGGTGGAATTCGAACTTAGTCTCTAATAGAAAGAGATATCTAACGCACAAAAAATCTTTTCTTTGTGTCTCCGTGGGCTTTGTGTAAAAATTAAAATTAACTACTATCCCAGCCAACAACATAAATGATTAATGCCTGAGCTACCCGAAGTTGAAACCACCTGCCGGGGAATAAGTCCTCACATCCTGAACAAACCCATAATCAATGTTATTATCCGGCAACCACAGTTACGCTGGCCCATCCCCGACAACCTGCCTAAATTACTGATTGGTAACTTTTTTGAAAACATTCAACGCCGCGCGAAATATATACTGTTAAAAACCAACACGGCTGAAACAGTTATTATACATTTGGGCATGTCTGGCAATCTGCGAATTATAGATAGCAATTTAGCGCCAGAAAAACATGACCATGTGGATTTTATTTTTAATGATAAGACAGCATTGCGGTTTAATGATACTCGACGCTTTGGAGCTATATTATCAACACCGCTGCCAATCCATCAGCACAAGTTAATCAATCAATTAGGCCCGGAGCCTTTATCTGGCGACTTTACAGGAAAACACCTCTATGATTTATCTACTAATAGAAAGGTACCTGTAAAAACCTTTATTATGAATGGTCACAATGTCGTAGGTGTAGGCAATATTTACGCCAGTGAAGCGCTTTTTATGGCTGGCATACTCCCAACAAGACACGCAGGGGAAATTTCACTCAAACGATACCAAAAGCTGGCGGAGTGTATAAAAATCGTTTTGCAACAAGCTATCAATCAGGGCGGAACAACCTTACGAGATTTTGTTAATGAACAAGGGAAACCAGGCTATTTCCAGCAGTCTTTAGCTGTTTATGGTCGCAAGAATGAAAACTGTATCCAATGCTCATCAACTATACAACACATTAAAATTGCACAACGTGCCAGCTATTTTTGTTCTGTTTGCCAAAAATAGAAACCTGTCTCATCAACATTCAATGTTCTACTTTATACCTGCCACCAAAACTTATAGGCAACACCACCAATAACAACCAATAGAACCACAACCCAGCCTAATATATCCATATATTGTCTTAATTTAGACTCTAGCTTCTCACCACCAGCGGCTATCAACATAGCCACCAAAAAAAACCGTGCACCACGCCCCACCATGGAAGCTAAAACAAAAGGTAAGAAGATCATTTGCAATGCACCCGCAGCAATCGTAAAGACCTTATAGGGTATCGGTGAAAAGCCCGCAACAAATATAGCCCAAAAACCCCATTCATTAAACCAGCTTTCTGCCTGTAAATACTTCTGCCAGTAATGGGTCTCCTGTAACCAGCCAGAAACCACATCAAATAAAAAGTAACCGATACAATACCCCAACATTCCACCTAAAACCGAAAAAATGGTTGTTAATAATGCCAGCCTAAATGCTTTACTCGGTTGTGCCAATGCCATAGGGGCAAGCATTACATCAGGTGGAATGGGGAAAAAAGATGACTCAGAGAAACTTAAGGCACACAAATACTTTTCTGCATGACGGTGTCTTGCCCACCCTAACGCTTTATCGTATAACTGTTTAAACATTACCCTCTTCCTGATAAAAATGGTACAAAACTAACAGGTTCAAGTATTTCATCTTCATAGCCTGTTTCTGTTCGAGTGACTTTATGCAATTCCTGTTTATCGCCTCCAATCGGAATAAGCATCACCCCTCCTACAGCCAGTTGTTCTAATAAAGTTTCCGGTATTTCCACAGGTGCAGCGGCAACCAATATCCCATCAAAAGGTGCTTGTTCTGGCCAACCCCAGCCGCCATCACTGTGTTGATAACTAATATTCTTTAGTTTTAAATCCCATAAATTATTTTTAGCCTTTTTTAATAAAGGGGCAATACGCTCAACTGAATAAACTTTATCAACTAAAGGTGCCAGAATAGCTGTTTGGTAACCACAGCCTGTACCTATTTCTAAGACTTTAGATAAGGGTCCATTTTCCAGTAATAACTCGGTCATTCTTGCCACAATATAGGGCTGGGAAATCGTCTGATTATGACCTATAGGTAAAGCGGTATCTTCATAAGACCGGCTGGCTAATGCTTCATCAACAAAAATATGCCTAGGTGTATCCCCAATGACAGCTAAAACGCTAGCATTTGTAATACCTTGTTCTCTCAATCGATCAATCATACGCCCTCGTGTTCTAGAAGATGTCATCCCTCTACCTTGCAGGCGTTCATTCATGCCTTATTCTCCGCTGATAACCATTGCTGTAAGTCATCTACCCTATCGTATCTGGTTAAATCCAGTTGCAATGGTGTCACCGAAACATAACCCTGCTTTATGGCATAAAAATCTGTTCCAGGTCCAGCATCTTGCTCATTACCCGGCGGACCCACCCAATAAATTTCTCTACCTCGAGGGTCTGAAGATTTAATGACAGGCTCTGCTTTATGCCTTTGTCCAAGACGTGTTGATTGGTAACCTTTAATTTCTGACATGGGTAAGTCAGGTACATTTACATTAAGCAAGGTATCTTTAGGCAAAGGAGTTTCAACAACCTTTTTCAATAAAGTCACCGCAACCTCGGCAGCCGTTTCAAAATGCTTTGGATCATTTGATGCCATAGAAATGGCAATCGCTGGCAAGCCTAGGAACCGACCCTCTGTCGCAGCAGCAACCGTACCTGAGTACAACACATCATCACCCAGATTTGAACCGTGGTTTATTCCCGCAAAAACCATATCTGGTTCTTCTTCCAATAACCCCGTAATCGCCAAATGAACGCAATCCGTCGGAGTGCCATCAACACGGATAAATCCATTTTCAGATGTCTGCGCTCTAAGCGGCATATCCAATGTCAGTGAATTACTGGCTGCACTACGATTTTTATCAGGTGCAACCACTGAAATGTCTGCATATTTAGCTAATGATTCGGCCAAAACACATATGCCAGTGGCGAGATATCCATCATCATTACTTATTAGTATGTGCATAAAGGCTTAAAACGCTATAAAATCAACTATCTTAGCAAATATCAGCGTACTCATTCAGTTATCGTGGCAAAAAAAACACTTTCAGCAGAAGATTCTGCTTTATTTAGACAATCTATTGGTAACGTTAAACCTATAGAAAACGATAATTTATTGCTAGAAACCACTCAAAAACCAAAACCCTATCCCAAACTGCAGTCAGAAAAGATTGATACGAACTTTAAACAAGCTTTAGACACTGATATAGAACAACTGTATCAGGAAGATAGCATGAGTTTTATAGCCCCAGGTTTACAAAAGAATGTATTAAAGAAACTTCGTAAAGGTTATTTTGGCTTGGATGCCTCGATAGATTTACATGGCCTAACGAGTCGTGAAGCCGAACACCAATTATCGAAATTTCTGCACTTTAGTTTAGAAGATGGTTACCGCTGTATACATATTATCCACGGCAAAGGTTTACGCTCTGCCAGCGAACACCCCGTATTAAAAAATGAAATTAATCGCTGGTTACGTCAACACAAAGAGGTACAAGCATTCTGCTCCACCCCACCAAAAGAAGGAGGAACAGGGGCTGTATTTGTTTTACTTAAACTGTCCAAAAAATACAGTGAAGAGGAAGATCCCCAGTATTAGCCGATAAATAACAAAAGGCATCATTCCCACTTTATCCAGTAATTTTAAAAACCAGCCAATAGAAACATACGCCACAACCGCTGACAGAGAAATTCCCACAACAATCAAATCCCAATGAACTATTGCTGCTGATTTGTACAACTCCAGCCCTTTAACCATACCTGCCAAAGCAATAACAGGAATTGATAACAAAAATGAAAAACGTGCCGCATGTTCACGTTTTAAACCAGTCATTAGTCCTGCTGTTATAGTGATACCCGACCGCGAAGTGCCTGGAATCAAAGCCACTGCTTGAAATAGACCAATAATAATAGCATCCAGCAAAGTAATGGTTGATCGTTGTTCTTTTGCCTGTTTTTCAGCAAACCACAATAAAAAGGCAAAAACTATCGTTGAAGCGGCGATAACCAAAGGTGATCGCAAAACATTCTCAACAACATCAGGTAAAGTAATACCTACCAGACCTACAGGTATTGTTCCTAAAATCACGTACCAGGCCAATCGAGAGTCATCACAAGTTCCTTTGCCAATAACAGAACGACTCCAGGCTACAATAATCTGTACAACATCTTTACGGTAAAAAGCAACAACCGCCGTTAAAGTACCCACATGCACTGCCACATCAAAGGCTAATCCCTGATCTTCCCAGCCAACTAAAACCGGTAATAAAATCAGGTGTGCCGAACTTGAAATCGGTAAAAACTCTGTTAAACCTTGTAAAACAGCCAGCGCAACCGCTTGAAAAATATCCATATCGAGTTTATTGTGAAAGAAATTTTAAATCGTGCATTTTACCCTACGTCCAGAACTTTACTTAATATTAAATGTTAACTATTAGGAAACTATCTATGCATAAAGAAAATTAACTAGCTGTGTTACTCTTCACTTAATTCTAATTACATATCATAAATTCCTAATGGATTGGTTTATAAATCTGCTTACCGAACAGTCGGTAGCACACACATTATTAGTTATAGGACTGGTTATTTCTACCGGACTTGCTTTAGGTGAAATTCCTTTTTTCAAAATCAAACTCGGTATTGCCGGTGTTTTATTTTCTGGATTAGCTTTTGGGCACTTTGGGGTAACTATTGACCCACATATCATGCATTTTTTACGTGAATTTGGTCTTATCCTGTTTGTTTATGCCATTGGTTTGCAAGTAGGACCTGGTTTTGTGAATTCTTTTTTACAAAACGGAATTACTCTCAATATTATGGCTGCCAGCATCGTTATTCTAGGTGCGGTTATTACCGTTTTAATTAGTTACTTTGGCGGCATTGAAATTCCTGTCGCTGTTGGCCTGTTTTCTGGCGCAACGACCAACACACCGTCCCTAGCTGCTGCCCAGGAGATACTGAGTGGAATGCCGACCATCGATGGTGAAACACTCAAACATCCCGGTTTAGGTTACGCTGTCGCTTATCCATTCGGCATTATCGGCATTATTTTAACTATGCTGCTGACCAAGTTTTTTTTCAAGGTCAACGTTGATACATCGGCAAGCTCTTTTGCAAAAACACAGAAACAAAATGCCAATCATCCTATTTGGGTCGACCTGAAAATTGAAAATGCAAATCTAGATGGCTTAACCGTAGACCAGGTTCATTTCTTTGAATCAATGGAAGTCGTTGTCACCCGCATTCTTCATGATGGAGAAGTCCAAATAGTTAACCACTTAACCCAACTTAATACAGGCGATAGTATTCGTTTAGTTGGTGAAAGAAAAAAACTGGAAGAGCTTAAAATGCTCGTCGGTTCAGAGTCAGAAGTTAATCTAAAAGAAATTTCTGCCAACATATACAGCAAACGCTTCGTTGTTACTAACAAAGAAGCAGTAGGGAAAACGGTTGGAGCATTTCGTACTTTTTATGGCGTGACTATTCCTAGAATCCATCGCCCTGAAATTGAACTTACACCAACCGGTTCTGAAAACATTCAATTTGGTGATGAGATTCATGTTGTTGGAAGTGAAGAGTCATTAAAACAAGTTGAAACCGTTTTAGGAAATTCACTTGAAAAACTTAACCACCCTCAAATTGTACCTATCTTCATCGGTATTACCTTAGGTGTTATTTTAGGTAGCTGGCCTTTCTTTGTACCGGGTATTCCATCGGCCATCAAATTAGGACTTGCTGGCGGTCCATTGATTATTGCCATAATCTTAAGCCGTATTGGTAACTGGGGAACCATGACATGGCATCTTCCCAAAAGCTCTAATATTATTTTAAAAGATATGGGGATTGTGCTTTTCCTAGGCTGTGTAGGTTTGCATTCTGGTGATCAATTTGTGAATACACTCATCAATGGTGATGGCTTCTACTGGATGGGCTGCGCTATCGCAATCACCCTGTTACCACTGTTAATTGTTGCATTTGTAGCAAAAGGCATTTATAAGATCAATTATCTATCCGTGTGTGGATTATTGGCAGGTAGCATGACTGATCCACCGGCACTAGCATTTGCAAACAGCCTTAGCAGCTCATCAGCCGTATCTATTGCTTATGCAACGGTTTATCCACTGGTGATGATACTTAGAATTATATCTGCTCAATTAATTATCTTACTTTTCATATAAGGCAACTCGCAACAAAGAACCCACCCACCTTGCTGGCCTTTTTGTCCCTGCGCAATCTGGGTGGGTTATCTATTGCCAGCTGCCTAAACCTAGCCAGTAGAGCGGAATAAACACCGCTCTACGCCTTTCAGAACCTATTCTACTGCTGAATTATGGGTCATACTTCCCTCAAACAATAAGAATGTTCCTGCGCCATATCGCGATTTAATTTCTTGATCCTGATCCAATATTTTTATATGCACGCCTTGATGAGCCTCTTTTTGAGCGATCACTTTTCCAGCCCCCGCCTTCTGCATTAAAGCTTCAATCTCTGTTTTTTGATTAATTAATTCGCTGATTGTTTCTTTCATTTTTTCGGTTTCAACTTTCAGCTGATGAAGCTCTTCCTTAGATTCTTTAGTATGTTGCTTAGAAAGCTTTACCATCCCCCCTAATCTACTAATAAGTTGCTCATCATGTTCAGCAATTTGTTGCTTTATGTTGTCATACTTTTCCATATCTTCAGCACTACTTGCAATGGAAACATGCGTTAAAGCACAACCTGATGATCCCAATACTTCAGCTCGTATCAACACACCAGCAACAACATGCCCACCAACAATACCGCTTTTTTCTTGCCGGTGATTACCAACAATTATTTGATGACCTGCATTAATTTCACAATTTGATACTCTGGATTTTATTAGCACATCGCCTTGTACATTAATTTGAGCACTCTCCAAATAAGCAGCTGTTAAATTGCCTAAACAATTAATGTGCATAGCCTCTTCATTTTTAGGGGTATCACCATGACCTACCGCACCCAACTTGATATCAATATTCCCGCCAGCCTCAATAGAGGCATTTTCCACAATCCCAAACACCTGCACATCCCCCGTCGATTTTATTTTCATCCCGGAAGCAACATCCCCTTTAACCACAACAGAACCGTCATAATCAATATGCCCAGTATGTAAATCAACATTTTTTACCGTATAAACACTATCGACACTGATCCCCTTATCCGAAATAATCGGCTGTCCTTTAATGGCTGAAATCAATAAATCCTGGTCTACTGGACTAACAATTGCACCTTTACATTTTTTAAAATTGATTTTTTTACCTATTCTGGCAGGAATTTCATGACCTGTAACGGTTCTGCCTATCTTAGCGGGTTCCGGAGGATACTTCCTCATTAGCTCACAGCCTTCATCAATACATAGAATCTCACCTAAATCATAATAATCAAGAGACCCGTCCTCACGTTCGTGTGGCTGTCGATCAGTGACGCCTTCAATCAAACATTCAAACTGAGTATCTTTACCATGTTCAGGAGCCAAACCTTTAGCAACAACCACTTCAACCACCTCACCCGGCGCCACAATTCGTGATTTTCTGACCAATCCTACTATCCTTTTTTTATTAACCAGGTGTAGTTCAATTTCCTTATCATTTAAAGCGTTCATAACTTCAGTGATTCCCGCTCGCTTTCCTCCTTTTGCTGCGGTCACTTTTAGACTTGCTGTTAACAAATCACCCGATAAGAATGCTTCAACTTTAGCATCAATTTTCTTACCCAGTTTAACTTTACCCGAGTGATTGTCATTGACCAGTCCAGCTAACTCTGTATGAACTTTATTAGAAACCGTCAGCCCTGAGTAGCCTTCTTTAACTAAGGCTTTCTCAAGCCACTCTTCCGAATACTCAAAACCATCAGCTTCTGCAATAACAATGGCATAAATGGTAATTCCATCCTCATCTGTTTCAAAACTTAATCGTGTCGACACCTGTTGTTCATCAGTCATAATTGAAACCTGTTCTGTATACCTATTATAGTAATATAGCGGCTAATCATTTTTTTTCTATAACAATGAAAAGATTTTAGGGAGCTGGAAATAAATAATCATCCATTATTGGGCAGGATTTTTGTTTGCCTTCAGTCGTGTAGCAAGAGGCGCATAGCTGGCTACGCAACTTTGCTACACGGCTGAAGGTGGACAAAAAGACCAGCAAGCTTGGATGATTATTTGCTTCCATCTCCCTTAGCCTTCACTCTCCAGATTGTGGCCGCAATATTTACAATAATCCGCATCAAAATCATGGCCTGTTTCACCACAATCAGGACAAGCATTATTGTTCACCCGTTCTGGTTTATAGGTTTTTATCAACTCTGCACTGTAAATCCCTGTTGGTACGGCAATAATTCCATAACCCATAATCATAATAAAAGCTGCAACCATTTGGCCTAATGGTGTTTGCGGTGCAATATCACCATAACCAACCGTTGTTAGAGTAACGACTGCCCAATAAACTGATTTAGGAATACTGGTAAAGCCAGAGCTACTGCCTTCAACCACATACATTAAAGATCCAAAAATAACCACCAGGGTAAGAATGGTATAAAGAAAAACTAAAATTTTACGCCAACTTTTGCTTAATGCATGCATCAGTGTTTGAGCTTCGCCCATATAAGCGGTCAACTTTAGAATTCGAAAGACTCTTAACAACCTCAGGATACGAATAACCAACATATATTTTATGCTGGGAAACAGAAAACTCAGATAGGTAGGAATAATTGAAAGAAAGTCGACAATGCCAAAAAAGCTCAGTGCATATCGAAAAGGACGCCTGACAGAAATAAGCCGTAAAGTATATTCAAGCGTAAATAACAGTGTAAAAAACCACTCTATATAAAATAAAACATCCTGGTATTGTAAATATATTTGCGTTACGCTGCCTAGCATTACAGCAAGAACGCTACAAACAATACTAATAATTAAAACAATATCAAAGGCTTTGCCTAATGCTGATTCTGAGCCAAAAATAATATTGTGAAGAGACTCTCTCCACGGAGCAAGCTTTTCACCATCATTATAATGAGGCCTTTGAGTGTTTTTGTTCTTCATCAAAATTTAGCAGAAAGCAAGAAGTTATAATCGCCATAGCCTAGTAAACCGACTAGGAAGCTGCCCGAGAATAGAAGCCGTAGCGAGGGACAGCCCTTTTGAGTCAGTAGATTCTCTATTCTCGGACAGCCACCTACACCTAGGCTCCCATACTCAGATATCGCTCTCCAGTATCATGGATAATAGTCACAACTACTTTCCCTTCCCCTAGATTTTCGGCAACTCTCAAGGCAGCACAGACACTGGCACCTGATGAAATTCCTGCCATGATACCCTCTTCTTCAATTAAGCGCCTGCGAGTAGCAAAAGCTTCTTCTGTACTGACTTGTTCAATGGAATCAATTAAATCTACATCCAGGTTTTTAGGAATAAAACCAGCACCTATGCCCTGTATTTTGTGTGGACTATGCACCCCTCCAGAAATAACAGGCGATTCACTTGGTTCAACAGCCACTGCTATAAAATCATTATTTCTATTTTTTATTACCTCTGAAACACCAGAAATTGTTCCTCCTGTTCCTACGCCACAAACAAAAGCATCAATATGCCCATCTGTTGCTGACCATATTTCCTGTGCCGTTGTTTTTCTATGGATTTCAGGATTAACTGGGTTTTCAAATTGTTGAGGCATAAAAGCGCCCTCAGTATTTTTAACAATTTCCGTCGCCTTGGCAATTGCACCTTTCATTCCCTCTGGACCCGGCGTTAATACAATTTCCGCACCATATAAGGCTAATAATTGTCGCCTTTCAACCGACATGGTTTCTGGCATGGTTAAGATACAACCGTAACCTTTAGCCGCTGCTATCATGGCAAGAGCAATACCCGTATTACCCGATGTAGGTTCAACAATAGTTCCTCCAGGTTTTAAATCACCCGCATGTTCTGCCGCTTGAATCATCGCCAAACCAATTCTATCTTTAACCGAACCACCAGGATTTCTAGACTCCATTTTTACATAAACATCAGCAGAGCCTTTTTTTACCAAGCGTTGTAATTTAACCAGATCAGTATCACCGATCAACCTTGTTACGTCATGAACCTTAGACATATATCCCCCAACAAAAGCTTATATAATTATTGGGATAATAAACCCTTTAGCCGCTTAATACCAACTAATCACAAACCTAAGGGAGTTGGAAATAAATAATCGTCCGATATGGCGCAGGATTTTTGTTTGTCTTCAGTTGAGTAGCAATAGGCGCATAGCAAGCTACGTAACGTTGCTACTCGACTGAAGGCGGACAAAAAGACCTGCAAGATTGGATGATTATTTGTTTCCATCTCCCTAAGCTTGGGGGTGTTTTTAATACGAAGACAGATCAGAACACCTTTGTTCTTGGTGCTTTTGTGTCTTCGTGATAAATATGCTGTGTTATAAACAAGTCGGTGGTTTAGGTAATCCAGCCACTTTACAGGCATATTTTAATGGCCCTTGAGGGAATAACTTATGCAAATAACGACTATTACCAACCCCCTCGCCAAACTGTTTTTTTATTGCTTTAATAAAAACCCGACTATTAGGCAAGTGTTTATACATCTGATAATAGTCTCGTATAAAAAAAATAATTTCCCAATGCTTCGCAGTTAACTCAAGCTCATTTAACACCGCTATTTGACAAGCAATCTCTTCGTTCCAATCATTACAATTCAGTAAAAAACCTTCCTCTGTCGTTTTTACGCCGCCCTCTTCTATGGTCAACTCCATGTTTTAATCACTTTATTTTTTTCAGTTAATTCAACCAGTCCCGGATAGTCAATAATACTAACGCGTTCATTAACCTCAATTCCTCGCGTTTCCAGCTCCTCTTGTAAAACATATAAAAAGATATTTTCATCCAAGAGTTCATTAATTTTACGAGAAAAAACACCATCACAATTAAGCTGAAAAACTGCGCTCTCAAGAAAGACCACATCATCACCCGACTCTATTCTGTCTAAAACCGCACTAACGGTTGGTGACTGAAAAATCAAATGTAGCATTTATTCAATATGAGTCAACTTAAGACCCACAATACCTAGAACAATTAAAGAAATGGATAAAAGCCTAACCCACTCGACTGACTCTTTAAAAAGAAAGATGCTTAATATTGCGACACCAACAGCCCCCATACCTGTCCAAATTGCGTAGGCAGTCCCTAAGGGTAAGGTTTTTATAGCTAACATCAGCAAATAAAAACTGGTCCCTCCCGACAGCATAGTGACAATACTAGGGTATAACTTTGTAAACCCCACATTATATTTAAGGCTCAATGCAAAAATAATTTCTGAAAAACCTGCTGCAAATAAAAACAACCAACCCATTAATTCCTCCAATATCAGGTGCATAAAAACACTTTTTATTCTACAATACAACGTCATTAGACTACACATAAAGTTAATTCTTATTCGCATATGGAAAATATTGCCAAATACTTGGTTAGAAGCCCTAAACAGGTTCTTGCTTACTTAAAACTATTATCAGCTGAAAGGTGCTTAATTTCAGCAGGATTTGGCGAAAGTGACAATGATACTTTTTTAACGGCAATTATGGATATTGATGTAAAAGCAAAAAGCATCACTCTAGACTGCGGACCTAAAGAATATCTAAACAAGCGATTATTAGATAGCGCAATTATAAAATGCTCCACAGAATACAAAGGTATTAAGGTCATCTTTGAAGGAAGAAAAGTCAAAAAATCAGGCTCTTCAAGTAATCCCGCTTTTATTATCCCTATTCCTAGCTCAATCTACTGGGTTCAAAGAAGACAGTTTTACAGAGTAAAATCACCTTTATCAAAAGACAGTTACTGCAAAGTCCCTTTTATCAACCCAGATACAGAGGAAGAAACGGTATTATCACTAAAACTTCATGATTTAAGTGCCAGCGGCATCTCTATTATAAGCAACCCTGCTGAACAGCCTAGCAACTTAGTGCCTTCAACAGAGATAAACAACTGTACTCTAGTACTTGATAATGAGCCTGAATTAAAGGTATCACTGGAAATTAGACATAAACAGCCAGTTAATCCAAACAAGCCAGGTAAAGATGAACGTGTTGGCTGTTACATTACCAATGCGACCCCCAGAATTGAGTCAACTATGCTTCGTTATATGCAAAATATTGAACGTGAACTCAAGCAAAAACAAGTAGATTAACTGTTTTGGCTTGAATACTATTCATGGAAAATATTTCAGGGTACCTGGTCAAACAGCCCAAACAAGTTTTAACTCATTTAAAGACCCTCGCCTCTGAAAAGTGCTTAATAACCGCAAGCTTTGGCGATAACTCTTCTTTTTTAACCGCTATTTTAGATATTAATGAAAAAAAACAACTCATTACTATTGACTGCGGTCCTAAAGAATACTTAAACAAAGAACTTCTTAGTCAAGGAGTTGTACAGTGTAAAACTGTTTTTTCTGGCATTAAGGTATTATTTGAAGGTCGTAACGTCAAAAAAGCTGGCAAAGTGGGTGATACAGCACTATCAATAGCACTTCCTGAATCACTCTACTGGATCCAGCGCCGTCAATTTTATCGAGTCAGATCGCCTTTATCAAAAGACAGCTTTTGTAACATTCCTATTCAAAATGAAGCATTAAATAAAGCAGAAAACACACCCTTTAAGTTATTTGACCTAAGTGCAACAGGCTTTTCCATCCTCTCTGACACGATTGAACAAGCAGATCAACTGGAAACCTTGTCTGAATATAACAACTGTACCCTAACACTTGAAAATTCAGCGACACAAGTCATATCTTTCACGGTTAGAAGCAAACACCCTATTAACCAGCTCAAACCAAATAAAAACCAACGTATAGGTTGTGAATTTATCAACCTGCCACCAAGGTCTGAGTCAACTTTTTTACGCTACATGCAAGATATTGAACGTGAAATAAAACGAACTAAAAAATGAGGCACTGATAATGGATTTATTAACGCCCTCAGTTCCAAAAAGAAAAATATACAGTGTTTCTGATCTCAACAGGGAAACCAAATATTTATTATCCGATCATTTTTCTGTTATTCAGGTTGAAGGTGAAATATCTAATTTAAGCATGCCTTCATCAGGGCACATTTATTTTTCTCTCAAAGATAAAACAGCACAAGTTCGTTGTGCGATGTTTAAATCACAACTTCGCAGACTAAAATTCAAGCCTGCCAATGGTGAACACGTCATTGTATCTGCACAAGTTAGTCTGTATGAGGCTCGCGGTGATTATCAGTTAATTGCCGATAAAATGCAGCAAGCAGGTTTAGGAGACCTGCAACTTGCTTTTGAACAATTAAAAACCAAGCTTCAGAATGAAGGGCTTTTTGACTCAAGCCTTAAAATTACCATACCAAAAATTCCTGAAAAAATTGCAGTCATCACCTCCTCTACAGGCGCTGCTGTTCATGATATTTTAACGGTATTAAAACGACGTTTTCCCTCTATTCCTGTCATTATTTACCCCACCTCAGTCCAAGGTGCAAATGCTAAATATGAAATTGTTAAAGCAATAGAGACAGCTAACCAACAAAAACAGGCTGACCTAATCATTCTTGCTCGTGGCGGAGGTTCGCTGGAAGACCTGTGGGCTTTCAATGAGGAATGTGTAGCCAGAGCTATCGTTAAAAGTAAAATTGCACTCATTTCCGCCATTGGACATGAAGTAGACTTTACTATTGCAGATTTTGTAGCAGACCTCCGCGCACCTACCCCGTCTGCTGCTGCGGAACATGCCGTCCCCAATCAGCAGGTCTGGTTAGGGCAATTTCAATCATTTGAATCTCGCCTACAACAGCAAATCCTGCGACAGCTTTCTCAAGCACAACAATCCATTAGCTGGTTAAACAAAAGCCTCAAACAGCAACATCCCAGCCAAAAGATTCAACGTCATGCTCAAGCTTTAGATAACCTGGAATTACGTCTAAAGCAATCCATTCAATCAGTAATGAAACAAAAACAAAGCTCAATTGAACAGCATAACAATCTATTACAACGCCATAACCCAGCTAATAGAATACTTCGTTATAAAGAGCAGCAAGGGTATTTATATAAACGATTAATTACCGCCATACAGCATAAAATAGAGTCCTCACAAAAAAAACATTTAGCGATTGGCCATGCGTTAAATACCGTCAGCCCTCTGGCTACGCTTGAAAGAGGTTATGCAATTGTGAGCAAACCCGACTCATCAACGATTATAAATTCTACCCAACAACTTTCAATCGATCAAACAATCAAAACACGTTTAGCTGATGGACAAATCATCAGCCAAATCAAGGAGATTCAATATGATTAAGAAACACTCTTCTCTATTTTTCAGTTTTTTATTTTTTACATCCACCTGTTGGGCCAACACGTTTCCAGACCAATTAGCAGTGCCCGGCGGCATTGTTAAAATCGCTATTGGCAACATTACCGAACCTGCTCCCAAGGCCTTTTTTTATGATAAACGCGTCTTCGTTACCGCTTCAGGAACACAATGGATGGCAGTTGTAGGCATCCCTCTTTCAGCTAAAGTAAGCGAACATAAACTAACGATAAAAACAGCAAGTGGAGAGCAACAACTCGCCTTCAATATTGCTGACAAAGAATACCCAGCTCAATACCTCACTATCAAAAAGAAACGCATGGTGACTGGTTTTACTAAAGAGGATCTAAAGAAAATAAATGCTGACAAAGTCGCCATGAGTAGAGCGAAAGCATTCTGGACCGAACAGGCTGTTGACACAAACTTTATTGCTCCCGTTGACGGCAGGCTAAGCAGTTTATTTGGTTTAAAACGTTTCTTTAATGATATCCCTAAACGCCCACACAGCGGATTAGATATTGCTGCGCCGACTGGCACACCCATTTTAGCGCCTGCCTCAGCCAAAGTTATTGATACCGGAAGTTATTATTTTAATGGCAACACCGTTTTCCTGGACCATGGTCAAGGGCTGTTAAGCGCCTATCTACACATGAATACAATTACGGTTAAACCTGGACAACTTGTCAAACAAGGGGAACCATTAGGGACAGTGGGGGAAACAGGGCGCGTTACCGGCCCACATTTACATTGGATGGTTTATTTGAATAAAGTACCGGTTGACCCTGCATTATTTATTGCCAGTGACATTCCTAGACTTGATGCTCGGAATAAAAAATAACCGTTATAGATTAAGACATACTATGCAAGTGTGGTGCTCAGCCCCCCACGGCGAAACCGTTCTAAAAAGCAGATTCTGAAGGCTAGACTACGCGATTTTTTGAGTTCTCCGTCATTCTCAGATAATCAAATACCATTCGTACATTGCGAGCTAATTTTCGGATTACTGAGGCAACACTATCTTTGCCAATTTCTTTAATTAAGCCTGTGGCAAACCTCCTTAGGCGTGTTATGTTTTCAGGTCCGTGTTTCTTTGATATGTTGCAGCGGTCTTCGTTCCAATTCCAGTCAAGTATGTAATGATGGCTTTCAACGCCCCAGTGTTTACGGTTAAATTTAAGAATACGCTCTGCATCTGCACTTTCTGGTAAATGACTTGTGAGTCCATAAGCTATTTCATTGCTTTCTTTGCCTGTTTTTTTATCGATGGTGTTTCGTTGAATGGCAAAAACCTGACCAACAAAGGGAAAGTCGAGGTAATCGTTTAGTTTAGATGAAACCCAGATTGAACGTGATTCAAGACGGCCATGTGATAGTTTAAGAGGTTCCGTATAATCGGCAGATTCACGATTTTCGAAGAGAAGACGAATATCCTCGGCAAGTGTGGGTTGATTGTCTTTGGCAATAAAGACGTAATGGGCATGGTGGTTAATAAGATAGCTTGCCAGTTTGCGCTGAGTTAAAAGGGCATCCCCGGTAATAGTGTGACCATCAATATCAAGAGCATCCATGACGGGAATAAACATGCCTATTTCATTGGTCTGTTTGAGTTCATCACTCCCTTCTACGGGTAAATTTCCGACTTTTTTTTAGTGTAACAGCAGCCCGACTCATGACCAACGACACCCATAATATGGGTTTGATTTCCCTTGTCATCTATCGCGCTACGCATCGTCTTCCCATCAATTGCCAACCCTTCATCTTGTTCTGCAAACTGTGCATTCCAAGCTTGCAACGCTAAGTCGAGCTCTTCAGGGGAAATCCGAATCAAGGTTTCCCTGATGGTAGTGCGACTGGGGACAACATAGACCTTGTTTCGTTTGCGGCAACCAAATCGGCTGCGTGCTTTTTGACCTAAGTCACCCGCCCATTCTGCAATGGCTTTATAGCCTTCCATACCGCACAAAACAGCACCGGTAGAAATGGCCAGTATACAAGGTAGGGAATGCCGTTGCGCCTGTTTACGGCGTGGATCTGAAATATCAGAAAAGAATTCAGGTAAGCTGCGCATTTGATCAGCAGTAAGCATGATTTTTGGTGCTCCATAGCAATAGAGAGAAGGAAGTGTGGTGGCGGACAATAGCACTTTTGAGCGTCGTTCTAACGGTCGAACGAATATATCTTTTGGCTGACTGGGTTTTGAGCTATAGCCCTTTCTAACCCGCTGAAAGCCACGGGTTGTTCCTACATTGATCCAGTTAGACGCTCGATAAATAGTGCCACGAAAATACTGTGGGTCGACAAACGTTTCTAGCAATAATAAGGGATAGCCAAAAGCGTTCTGCCAATCTTGAGAAATCCGCTGTTCACATAAAGAAAGAATGCGAGAAGCCAAATTGGAGTAATGATAATTAGGTAGAATAAGAAATCGACTGTTATTAGCCACTAAATGCAGGCGATCGTATTGATAGCGGTAACGCCAGCCAATCCATTGATCACGAGCAGCACATTTCCAAGCGGCAGCTGAAAAGCTGATGAGGGCAACCCAGTTATCGTGATAGCATGCAACATACCATACCGTATGACCAATCTTTGGCAATGCGCCCTGATAATGATGTTCATTCATTAAGGACTGAAAGCGTTTTTCATCACCTAGTTGAATGGGCTGTACGGTTATTTTTACCTGAATTTTCAAACCTGAACCACCGGAAAGTCCTCAGTACAACCGATCTAATTTTAATCTCTAATCCGCTATACTAACTGTATGGTTAGTTATACATTTTTCACGCGAATCGAGATTAAATGACATTACGATTAATTACCAAAGACCAGATTAATGCATTAAAACCTTACCAAGGCAATGCAACGGTAACAGCTTGCAAAAATGAACAGGAAGAGATTGTCGGTTATAAGATCAACGCTACAGAAGCGAATAAATCTAAAGTTAAAAAGGGGGATGAAAAAGAGTCTGCATCAGTAAAACTTGAAGAACCTGAAATTCCCGATATTGGTCTTTTTACAATTGTGGCTGATAGCTATGATAGCGATGGTGGAAATCATGGGAAATATATAAAAATATGGACACCGCATAACAATAAAGAGCACTTTATTTATTTTAGTTTGGTGGAGTTAAATTCTGACAATAAATTTTTTCACACACTGCTTGATAAAGGTTTTCAGTTAAACGTGGAACCGGCCATTATAAAAGTGATAAAAAAATTGTTTATCAATGAAGCACCTCAGTATCATATGCCGTACATAACGGGAATGGGGTACATGCAGTCATTGCATGGTTATGCGTTTCCAGACGGGTCTTATACCAAAGATGGTCAATTTGAAGTTATTTTAGATCAAAGTAAGGACCTTCCACCCGTTGACATAATCGGGGATTATGCTCAATGGAAAACAGAGATTGCAGGCCAAGCCGTCAAAGGAAAAATACCATCATTTGTGATGATGTATTCAATAGCTAGTATGTTGCTGCCATTTTCTGATCTCGGTACTTTATTTTTACACCTGTGGGGGCAAAGCAGTTGCGGTAAAAGTTTAATGCTCCAACTTGCTGGGAGCGTGTATGGATCAGGCATTGACCCACGAGTAGGTGCTGGCTCTATGATTCAAAAATGGAATACAACCTCTATCGCTGTTTTAGATACGGCTCAGAAGTTTAACGGTAGTATTTTATTGTTAGATGAGATCGGTGAATGCGAGGATACAGAATTTCAAAAGGTTATTTATCAAATTAATGGTGGGGTAGGGAAGTCGCGAGCAACATCGGGAGGCCGAGTTAAAAAAACCGAGAGCTGGTCATTGTTAGGTGTCTCTAGTGGTGAAATATCAGGGCGTGCAAAAATAGAGAACAGTGGTGGTGAACAAAAGGAAGGCGAGGCAGTGCGTTTCTTAGATATTCATATACAAGAACAAATTTTTCCTGGTATCAATGATGTTTCAACGTTTGTTGAGTCTTTGAAACATGCCTGCGGACAGCATGGAGGCCATGCATCACGAGACTTTATTAAGAAACTGTTAGGTATAGCAGACTCTGAGGAGACGTTATCAGAAACAGTCTTAGTCAGGGTAGAGATTGCATTGACTCGACTTTCTAAGAATAAAACATTTAGTTCGGTATCTTAGATATGATGGAGCAGCAGGTTTACCAATCTGTTGAGCATGTCAGAGATATTTGGTTAAAACATATGCGGGATAATGTCGCCATTTCTTATGATAAATTGTTGCGCAGATATATTTTAAATAATCAAACTGCTTTCAATGATGTTTTCAATACAATGGCTATAACTGGAGTTAAGGGATATAAGACATATTTTAACAATGAACTTATTTTTCTTATTAATGAAGAACAGTTTGGTGAAATATTTAAGATGTATTCTTTAGACGCTGTGTGCCGGGATCTATATAAGTCAGGGTTTATTGCTCAGTCAAGTAAGGGTGATTACCAAGGAGTATTCAAAATAAACTCTGTGTTGGGTACGATTAGTGGGAGTGCAATACTACCATTTTATTGTGTTAGATCTTCTATTATTGATGGGGAAGATGTGGGTTTATTGAATCGCTGGAACATTCACATGAATCTGGAGAGTTTCCATATAAATACGTTCTATTATTACCAATCTTTGATAAATGAGGATAAAAGTTATTATCAACCTCCATATGTAGGACGAAACCGACTCTTTTACGAAGAGAAATTGGAATACCATAATTTGGAGCGTGAGTTTCATAAAACAGAACAAGAGGATATAGAAAAGGAGCTGGCGAAAATTAATTTCATCAGTAACTCCTAATGCCTGATGAGCCTGACCGCATTAGGTATTTTTATAATTTCACTAAATAACAGTTTTTGTTAGTTTTTATCGTGCATGGTTAACTTAAGAGATATACCACACTACATATTTTAACATTCAAGGATTATCAGTATGCCGCCAAATTTCATATATATCAATCCCATCGACAATGTCCTTCAAGATAAAGCAGCAAGAGTTCGTACAGATAGTGCTAAAACTTGGTTTTTACGTAATGCAAGAAATTGGCTAAGAAATAGCGAAAATTGCGCTCAATTAATAACATTAGGTGAGCCTGATTTACCTGGCTGGGCAATAAGGAGGTTGCAGGCAGGTGAATCAATCCATCGATTTTGTCCTTCGGAAGCAGTCAATGAAGTTTTAACAAACTGTTTACGTTATATTCGCTCTTTAGAGTACACCTTAGATGAACAAGATGTTGAACTAGGTTTAATACACGAAGCTACAAGACGACTCGGCCAATTAAGAAATATAACGCCTGATAATATCGCCGAGCACTATAGAACATGGGAAATATTAAGAAATGGAAAGATAGACAGATCTGCCAATATTCTCGCTCAAATAGACGATGATGAAGAAACACACATTGATGCGACAATCGATCGTTTTTGGGAGCGGATTACTACGTTAGATAGACTTAAAAATACAGGCGAAGAACTTAATAATTGCTTAGCAAATAATTTTTACGATGAAGAATTTATATGCGGTGATCTTGCTTTTTGGCGCTTAAATGATGTAAACGATGTTGCTTTAGCGGCAATGCAAATAGACATATTGGAATACACTGCTGTTGAGTTTAAAAAGTATAACAACCAACTCGCAAGAGAATATGCTAAAGATGCAGCAATTTTACTTAAGGAACAAGCTTATAATGCCGACGGTTCAGATTTTCTGGATATAGGTATTACGCCGACAGGACATATAATTGATACAGGCAAGGCTCCTTTTTCCTATCAAAAAAACCACACTACCACTCGTATATGGGGCAGGGGGCAATTGATATGCTTGCAACGAGGAGATGATGATAAATTAACACTACACTTAGAAAGAGAAAGTACCCTGGAAGATATTTTGTACTTTCACGGAATACATAATTTCAAGGCAAGAGATTATGATTGGTTAGGACGTAGTATTGCCCATTACTTTAATAAGGCGGATACCGGTTTTGAACTTAGTGATGTCATAAAAATCGATAATAGCTGGCTGTATTGGCGTGATGCCATAATAGACCAAGCAACGTTTAATAAAACCAAGTTTTATAAAACTGATAAAGGGATTGCTATTATTGAAGGTGATCCCTTTTCCCCTACTTGGATAATAAGTAAACATAATAGCAGATCAGGTCAAGGCGGCGCTCCTGTGTATGTTTATCGGTTATCAGAATATGGTTTTGATGTAATTAGTAAAATCGAAAGCCATCCCGTTATTGCTCCGCGTTTTTGGTCTTGGGTTAATCCCAAAAAAAATATGGGGCCTTCTTATAGCAGCCTTGTTAAAGCAACTGATAATCCATATTGTTCAAACCTACAACCACAGGGGTGGTTTAGTGCAGAAGATAGAAAAAGTTGGTTAATATTTGATAGCAATATCCCAAACTTACCAAATGCAATCACGCTTAAGTATCGTTGGGTCTTTGATGAAGAAGGATGTAATTCGATCAGGGTTGATGGAACTCATCAGAAGCGTGGTTACGCGAAACAACTTGCTGTTTTTATCAATGATAAACCTGAAATTTCCTGTTTAATTTTAAAAAAGCGAAACAGACAAGGTTATTGGCAAAGGTTCTTTAGAATGCTGGTTTCTGATTTTAAATCACCTTCCGCTGTAGCGGCTATATTCAGCGCTTTGTGGATTGAAATGGAGTCCGAAAGTGAAAGAAAATTCCTTCAAAGTTACATAGAGCAGAATAAAAGTATATCTACTTTAGTTAAGCTTATAAATATAAGACCTTACCATTATTCGTCTCGTATCGATTTTGATAAGCAGAGAGATACAGTCATCATTAATGACCGGGATGATGAAGGTGAATACTCGGAACTCTACAGCGTTGATGAGGATGGAAACATTTTGTGGGTTGCTGATAGATCTAAGGGAGAATTGAATAAACCTTTTTTTTACCAAAAAGATAAAGGAATTGAAAATGCTATCTGTTATATTCAGGATCAAGCTCTTAGAGTAACAGATGACTGGCAAGGTGATATTAAGAAGCAAGGTTATCTTCGTTTGGATGATGGTGGGATAAATCCAGTTGTTTCTTTGTACTTAAACGAATTAGACGTGGATATAGAGGATCACTGCCTATATGCGACTAGAGATTTAGATAAAAATGAATACACTTGGACAATATCGGATGAGTGTGGAGATGAGTTGTGGAGATTACATCCATCCAGTAACTCCAATCATCTTAAATTAGAGTCCAGTAACTTGAATGAAGAAATTTCATCTAGTGTTAAGTCTTTGGTTCACGCTATTCTTGATGGCTGTGGTAAAACAATGTCGCCTGCACAATTGGGTATTTTGAATTTAATGCCACGTAGTACTGGTGGTCATGAAATTGCTGATACCGATATTTTTCCACTATCTCGTAACGAAATTGAAATAGATGAAAACCTATCATGGGTTCAAGAATCAACTGATTGGCATCTCATGGAAAATAATACGGCAATTTGCCGATTTAGTTATGCGCCAACAGGATCAGAGTTTTTTACTTTACCATCCATACCCATTACTAAAGATATTGCTTCAGCAATAATTCAGTTTAGCGAACTGCAGCAACAAGCAGCAGAGCTACCATTTATTTTTAATATATATTCTACTGATGAATTTACTGAGAACTTCCCAAACATTCTGATTTAGAGGGGTTAATACTAACGTTGTTATGGCCATCTTAACTTGTTTCTCATCAAGAGAAAATGGCATTCTCATAACTGAATTAAGGGGTGTGATTTATACGGCCATTCAGCTTATATGCTTAGCATAACTCATGCGAAATGATTGTTTTTTAGTGACATAAAGTAACAAAAGAAAGCCAGGAGGCTATTAAAATAATGCGGTATTATATGGAGGTTTATAGTTCGCGCTTAAAATTAAGAATAGTGAGCTAATATGGGTTATATATTTAACCTAAACGATCAATAAAAGCGAATGGAATAAAGTTCAGGGTGAAGTCTAAAAAATACAGCATGTCATTTACAACGGGCGGAATTTTTCGCCAGGAATCTATTGTATTTTCTGAACTTTATCTAGAGTCGGGGGATTGGAGATCTATTCGAGAACAAGTATTTGATAAAAACATCCTACAAACACGAACTATCAGTACCGCAACAAAACGTTTTAGAGAAATTCATAAAAGACTACAAACACTTAGTTTAAAAGAACTTGAATTATTAATAGAAGGCGGTGTTCATGAACAAGCTTATATTCTATGGTTAGCAATCTGTCGTTGCTATCAGTTTATTGGTGACTTTGCAATAGAAGTGCTTAGGGAGCGCTATATAACCCTTAAAGGTGACTTGAATTATGAGGATTATGATTTCTTTTTTGCTAAAAAAGAAGAAAACCACCCAGAACTAGAGAAAATAAAGCTCTCATCACAAAAAAAATTACGCCAAGTTTTATTCAAAATGCTTAAAGAAGCGGATTTGTTAATGGACAATAATTTAATTAATGCAGCAATGCTAACACCTCGGCTAATTAATGTGATTTCCTTGACCGATTCAAAAGACCTGCTTTTTTTCCCCGTTTTTGACTCTGAATTAACTGCTTTTCAATATGAATAAAAGTATGAAAACACATAGCATGCAAGAACGGTTTCAGCATTTGCTAACTGTTATTTCTAGTACGCGGTTTCTGCAGATGCAAGGTCTGGGGAACGAGGTGCCATTTTTTATCTGCCCATTTCAAACTAAAGAGTCTGTTGATATGGAACGGTTGCGCCTGCAACTAGTTAATCGATTAGAGCAAAATGGAATAGATGTTTTAGATATTAATCTTTACGACTTATCTATTGAGCTGCTTATACGACGAAAAATCTGGGATAAAACCATAGAAATAGAAACCACAGTAGACAAAGAAAAATTAAAAGAATTGTTACAAGGTGTCCTTGATCCTGAGTCACAATTAGTACCAGCGATTGCAAATAAAATAAGCCAAACTGCTCATGATGTCTTGTTCTTATCGGGTGTTGGAGAGGTTTACCCTTATATTCGATCACATAATATCTTAAATAATTTGCAAAGCACGGCAAAAGATAAACCCACCGTTATGTTCTTCCCAGGTGCTTACACATATTCATTGGAATCGGGTGCTTCTTTAGATTTATTTAGCAAATTACATGATGATAAATATTATCGAGCTTTCAACATCTTTCATTACGAAACATAAATAAAGGAATATACAATGACACAGTTAACCAGTATTTTTGACAAAGATGTAGGTCGTTATATTGAAGGCGTAATTAAAGCTGATGATGAAGCGAGCTTACGATTAGAAGTTGAAGAATATATTCTAACCAATGAAGTTGAAAAACGGTTAGAAAGTTTTCTTGATGCTTATAACAACTATGAAGGATCTAATGGTGTATGGGTTTCTGGTTTTTTTGGTTCTGGGAAATCTCATTTATTAAAAATGTTGGCCTTGTTACTAGAAAATAGAGAAATAGATGGTGCAACAACACTCGATTTGTTTTTATCAAAATGTACTGATAATGAGATTCTTCGTGGTGACCTTAAAGGCTCCGCCAGCATCCCTTCCAAAAGTATATTGTTTAACATTGACCAAAAAGCAGATGTCATAAGCAAAACACAAATAGATGCGCTGCTAGCTGTGTTTGTGAAAGTGTTTGATGAAATGTTTGGTTATTATGGTAAACAAGGCCATATTGCACAATTTGAGCGAGATCTGGACAGTCGAGGCTTATATGAACAGTTTAAAACAGCGTATCAGCAACAATCAGGAAGATACTGGCACCAAGGTAGAGAACAAGCTCTATTGGAATCACATAATATAGCTGTTGCCTACGCGCAAGTGAGTAATGAATCTGAAACATCTGCAACAGGCGTACTAGATAAATACCGTAGTCAATACAAAGTCTCGATAGAAGACTTCGCCGAGCAGGTTAAAACGTATGTTGATCAGCAATGCGAAGGCTTTCGCTTAAATTTTTTCATTGATGAAGTGGGACAATATATTGCCGAAAATGTGAAGTTAATGACTAACTTGCAGACCATTGCAGAAAGTTTAGCAACTAAATGCCGAGGCCAGGCTTGGGTGATAGTTACCGCGCAGGAGGATATGAACACCGTTATCGGTGAAATGACTCAGCAACAAGGTAATGACTTCACTAAAATTCAAGCTCGTTTTGCTAACAGGATGAAGTTGACCAGTGCAGATGTTGCAGAAGTCATTCAAAAACGCTTACTCATGAAAAATGAGCAAGGTATAGAGCTCCTATCTACTATCTTCCATGAGCAAGTGAATAACTTAAAAACCTTATTTGACTTTGCTGATGGGGCGCAAAGCTACAAAAACTTTAAAGATAGAGATCATTTTATACATTGCTACCCCTTTATACCTTATCAATTTTCTCTATTTCAATCTGCAATACAAAACTTATCATCACATAATGCTTTTGAAGGCAATTTCAGCTCAGTTGGTGAGCGTTCAATGTTAGGCGTCTTTCAACAAGTTGCCATGCAAATAGGCCAACATGAGATAGGGCAATTAGCGACTTTTGACTTGATGTTTGAAGGGATTCGTACCGCACTCAAATCCAATATTCAAAAAGCCATTATCTCCGCAGAAAAGAACCTAGATAACCTCTTTGCAATTCGTCTGCTCAAAGCTCTTTTTTTAGTTAAGTATGTTAATGAGTTTAAATCAAGCCCACGTAATCTATGCATATTAATGTTAGAAAGCTTCAATCAGGATTTACCAAAATTACGTAATAGTATTGAAGAAGCTTTAAATATACTTGAGCAACAAACCTATATTCAGCGTAATGGCGACTTGTATGAATATTTAACCGACGTAGAAAAAGATGTCGAGGTTGAAATTAAAAATACAGCGATTGATAGCAGTGAAGTATCAATAGAGCTCGAGAAAATAATCTTTGATTACGTCATTAAAAACCGCAAGATTCGCTTCAATGATAACGGACAGGACTATGCCTACTCAAGGAAACTAGATGACAAATTGCATGGTCGAGAACATGAATTAACAATACATGTCATTACCCCTTTTCATGAGCATGCGGAACAGCAAGCAACCTTGTTAATGCAAGCGTTTGGTAGGGATGAATTATTGGTGCTAATGTCAGCTGATGATCGAATTATAAGAGACAGTCTGCTTTATAAACAAACAGAAAAATATATTCGACAAAATATTACCATCACTCAGCAAGAAGGCATTAAACGTATATTAACCAACAAAGGGTTTCAAAATAGAGAACGCTATGCCGATTTACAAAGGCGTATTCATTCAGCAGTGGGCCATGCAAAATTATTTATTGCAGGATCCGAGTTAGAGCTTGCAGGAGAAGACCCTCAATCTCGGATAAACAAAGGTTTTTATGAGCTGATCACTCGCACCTATCCAAATCTAAAAATGCTACATGGTATCGTTTATACCGAGAAAGACATTGGCAAGTGTTTAAATTTTTCTCAGGACAGCTTATTTGCCAATGATAGTACCGCTATGACTGAGTCAGAGCTGGAAATGTTGGCTTTTATTCAAAGTAACCATCGTGGTGGGGTACGTACAACAGTTAAAGCATTGGTAGAAAAATTTGAACGTAAACCTTATGGCTGGTATTTCGCAGCAATACTAAGCACACTGGCCATGGTCTGTGCCCGAGGTAAGGTAGAAGTACGTAGAGATGGAAATATTCTAGAAGATAAGGAACTAGAAAGGACGCTAAAAAATACCAGTGAACATGCAAATACAGTGCTTGAACCGCAAATAGACTTTAGTGCATCACAAATTAGACAGTTAAAAGAGTTTTATGAAGACTTCTTTGATGCACCACCTAGCGGCAGTGATGCTAAAACATTGGGTAAAGAGACAGGCGTTGCCATAAAAGAGCTGATTAATCAACTAAACACATTGTGTGCCCAAACATCTCAATATGAATTTTTAATAGCACTACAACCCATCATACAGAAGTTGCAAGATATTAGTGATAAGCCTTATACCTGGTATTTGACAGAACTGGTGAGACGAGAGGATGAGTTTTTAGATGATAAAGAGCAATGTTTAGACCCCTTACGAAAGTTTATGGGGGGAGCTCAGAAACAGATTTATAACGATGCCAAGCAATTTATTATTGAGCAAGAGCCTAATTTCTCCTCTTTGAATAGTGATTTGCTAGAAAAAATAACTGCGACCTTAACTGATCCAGCTTGCTATAAAGGCAATCAGATGCAGCAGCTAAAATCGCATTTAGATGAACTAAAAGATTTAATAAATCAGCTGATTGATCGAGAGATAGAAAAGGCCAAAAATGAAATTGATGTTCTGAAAAACAGACTATCTACTACACCAGAATACACAGAACTAACGACAGAACAGCAGCAACAATTATTACAACCTTTCACTGAATTTATTACAAAAATAGAAAGGCAAAAGCTTATTGCAGTTGTACGTGACTCTATTAGAATGTTTGCTGAAACTGAATATCACTCACTGCTAGAGAAAATGGCAATATGGGCTAAGCCTAAAAAACAGGAAAGCGCAGACACAAAACCACAAACACCCACAAACGATACGGCAAAGGAAAAAATTTCAGAGCCTCGGATAGAGATTGTGGCAGCTCGATCTATTGCTATTGATTTTGATAAAGCACTTCTTACCGATGAACGTGATGTAGAGAACTACCTAGAGTCAATGCGTAAAGCGCTACTAGCAGAAATAGCTAATGGAAAAAGGATTCAAATATGATTAATCGCCTGGAGCTTAAAAACTTTACTGCTTTCAGTAGCAAGTTAGACATCAGTTTTTCACCTAAAATCAATATCATCATTGGCGAAAATAGTACAGGTAAAACTCAATTACTTAAGGCTGCATATGGACTTTGTAGTGGAGGTAGCCTGTTAAAAAATAAAGATAGTATTGATAGAAATGAGTTAGAAGATGAGCTCACAACAAAAATGTTACGATTGTTTATGCCACTTGATGAAAAACTCGGAAAGATGCGTCATCATGGTGTAACTGAAAATGCACAATTAAGTGCATCATTTTCTCAAGATAAAAAAATAGAGCTTTCTTTTCACACTAATTCAAAAATAATTGCTCTCCAAGAGAGCAATAGTTACGAACAGTCACAACCCGAACCTATCTTTATTCCGACCAAAGAAGTACTTTCCTTTATGAAAGGCTTTGTTAGCTTATATGATAAATATGGACTTTCCTTTGACCTGACCTATCGAGACATTTGTTCATTATTGGATCTTCCAGAAATACGGTCTGACGTATTGCATGAAAAATCTAAATGGGCAATGGATGAGATTAAACATATCTGTGGTGGAAGTTTTAAATTTTATGGTGGTGGGAATGTTACTTTTAAAACAGAAAATTCAGAATTCTCCGCTAACTCAATGGCAGAAGGTTTTCGTAAGGCAGGCATGCTTTCACGCTTACTAGAAACAGGTGCTATTCAGCCAGGTGTAAGTGGACCATTATTTTGGGATGAACCAGAAACTAATATGAATCCCAAACTAATGAAGTTACTAGTTGAGATTATGCTGGAGCTTTCTCGTAATGGACAACAGATTGTTATAGCAACCCATGATTACGTTTTACTCAAGTGGTTTGATTTGCTAATGGATAATGATAAGGATGATCATGTGCGTTTTCACATGTTATATCGCAATGCCTTATCTAATGAAATTGATGTTAAAAGTGTTGATGACTATCAATTGATTTCTCCAAATGCAATAGCAGACACATTTAATGACCTGACTAAAGAACAAGTTAGATTGAAAATGGGAACGTTGGGGAAATGAAGTTAACGGAAAATGATTTAGAAATTGAATTTACTAATGCGGTGAGTGGTTTTGTCTTCGATCAAATGAAACCCAAAGAGGCTGATTTTCATGGGATTAGTCAGATGCATCGTGTTGATTTTATTGTGGAGCTTGAGGAAGCTATTTTATTTATAGAAATAAAAGACCCTGGCAACCCTAAAGCTCAAGCAAAAGGGTTGGAAAAATTTCATACTGAATTAGATGATGGTACTTTGAGTAGTACGTTTGCCTCAAAGTTTCTTGATTCCTTTGTCTATCGCTGGGCTGAAGATCAAGTGAAAAAACCAATTCACTATATTAGTCTTGTTACTTTGGATACAGCACTCTTGTTAAACTTAACAGATGATATTATTAAAAAGCTTCCTCCAATGGGAAAACCCGTACCACGTTGGACGCGAGCACTATTTGAAAGTTGCCAAGTGTTTAATATAGAAACGTGGAATGAGAACTTCCCCAAATGGCCGGTTACACGAATTAGTGATAAAGCCGTTGTGTCTAGTTAGATATCAGAAGGTTTAGATAAAATGGAAACATCAAAACTTAAAAAGTTTGCTCAATATGCACGTCGTAACCTGATTGATGAAGTCACAAAAAAATTACAACGCGTATTAAGCCAAGAAAGTACTGCGCGACGTGAGAATCCGCGTGCCGTTACTGAGCTTGAAAAGCTTATTACTAACAGCTCAGAAGAACAAGTTATTGAGAAAATTGCTTATATCTGGTTTAACCGCTTCTGTGCTCTGCGCTTTATGGATGTTAACCGGTTTACTAGAATTGGTGTGTTATCACCTGTTGCAGGGCAGTTTCAACCTGAAATATTAGCAGAAGCAAAAATGGGGCATATTGATGAAGACAGTATGCCTGAGAAAACGCGTTTGCATATTGAAGCTTTACTAAATGGCACCACACCGAGTGATGATCCACAAACAGAAGCCTATCGATTACTGATTGTTGCAACGTGTAACCAATACCACCGAGCTATGCCGTATTTGTTTGAGCGTATTGCCGACTATACCGAACTATTAATGCCCGATGATTTATTATCAGGTAATTCGATTCTTGCCTACACGCGTGAGGCAATGACTCCCAATGTATGTATAGAACAAGTTGATGGCAAAGATAAGCCTATTGTTGAAGTGATTGGCTGGTTATATCAATTTTATATTTCTGAAAAGAAAGATGCTGTTTTTGATGGCTTAAAGAAAAATAAAAAAATTACTGCAGAAAATATTTCAGCCGCCACTCAATTATTTACACCACATTATATTGTTCGCTATTTAGTTGAAAACTCAGTAGGCCGGCTATGGATG
>ENA-OSET01000539-OSET01000539.1-sediment-metagenome-genome-assembly--contig:-NODE-539-length-42202-cov-11.460961_pt1 | contig 42202 bp, 50 predicted proteins | sample MGYA00237882_ERZ534229 | MGnify/ENA primary metagenome ERZ534229 (study PRJEB26408, sample SAMN06266212) | sediment metagenome | isolation source: Hudson Canyon methane seep mesocosm | place...
TTTATGGACGATGTTGATTGTAGTATTAACGTACCACCACTAAAGGATACAGAGAGTTCAGCTCCTGCACTTCCTGCAGGGCCAGTTGCACCTGTAGCACCCGTAGTACCCGTAGCACCCGTTGGGCCTTGTGGGCCTTGTGAGCCTTGACTACCAGTAGCTCCAGTATTACCCGTAGCACCTGTCGCACCCACTGGGCCTGACGGGCCTTGAGAACCTACCGCACCATCAGCACCACTTGGGCCTTGACTACCCGTACTTCCTGTAGCTCCTGTCGAGCCTTGTGGCCCAGTGTTGCCTGTGTCACCTTTAACACCAGTAGCACCCTGTGGGCCTGTAGCACCTGTAGCACCGTCATCTCCGTCTGTCCCTGCCGCTCCTGTACTTCCAGTAGCACCAACAGCACCCGTGTTACCAACAGCACCCTGTGGCCCTGTTAATCCAGTAGCCCCAGTCGGGCCTGTGTTACCTATTGGGCCTGTGTTCCCCGTAGCTCCTTGTGGGCCTTGTGAGCCTGTTGCTCCGACTGCTCCAGTAGCTCCGACTGCTCCATCGTCACCCTGTGGGCCTTGTGGGCCAGTTGAACCAGTAGCTCCCACAGCACCAGTAGCTCCAGTATTACCCGTAGCTCCTACAGCACCGTCATCACCTTGTGGGCCTTGTGGGCCTGTTGAACCAGTAGCACCTACCGCTCCTGTTGCACCCGTATTACCAGTAGCTCCAACTGCACCATCATCACCTTGTGGGCCTTGTGGCCCAGTGCTTCCTGTAGTACCAACAGCACCAGTTGCACCTACCGCTCCTGTATTACCTGTGTTACCAATTGGCCCAGTGCTTCCTGTTGCACCAACAGCACCAGTACTTCCTGTTGCACCAACAGCACCTGTAGCACCTACAGCACCATCGTCACCCTGTGGGCCTTGTGAGCCTGTTGCTCCTGTAGCACCTACAGCACCAGTTGCACCTACAGAACCTGTAGCACCTACAGCACCGTCATCGCCTTGTGGGCCTTGAGAACCTGTTGGCCCAGTGTTACCTGTAGCACCCGTAGCACCAACAGCACCCGTAGCACCTTGAATACCCTGACTACCTGTAGCACCTGTTGCACCTGTTGCACCATCGTCACCGCTTTCCGCAATGACCTGCCACACCAATGGTTGTGCATCAGGTGACATATTTGTATTGTTTGATAATGCTGTGTAGCTTGTACCGTCTTGAACGACAGCATCCATTGCCACATAGCTCGTTGAACTACTCCAAGTACCTTGCCATCCAAGTCGTACTCGTCCTATATTAATTGTTGCCATATTAAACTGTTACCTCTAAATATCCGTTGGAGTCAATACTGAAATCATTGTCAGATGCGCTCCCATAATGTTCTATGAGCAACTCTCCACTACTATTAATCTCAAAGCGACCAAAAGCTAAAGCCATAGGCGTTGAACCCATGTTTCCCGTTGGGCCTTGAAGTCCTAGTGGCCCTGCTGAACCTTGAAGTCCTGTTGCACCAGTAGAACCTGTAATACCTGTGATTCCTTGTGGGCCTAGAGGGCCAGTAGCACCTGTTGGGCCAGTTGACCCCATACTTCCTGTAGCACCTGTTGGGCCAGTTGGCCCTGCATCACCTGTGACACCATCCGCACCTATAGAACCTGTGGCTCCTGTAGCACCTGTTGGCCCTGTACTTCCTGTAGCACCTGTTGGCCCTACGTCACCTGTAACACCATCAGCACCTATAGAACCTGTTGCTCCAGTAGAACCTTGTGGGCCTGTAGCTCCCGTTGCCCCCGTGTTACCTGTGTCACCAGTTGGGCCTATAGAACCAGTTGCCCCTGTTAATCCGATACTTCCAGTAGCTCCCGTAGCTCCAATAACTCCTGCATCGCCAGTTGGGCCGGTAGAACCCATAGCTCCAGTAGCTCCAGTTAAACCTATACTGCCTTGAGAACCAGTAGCTCCTGTTGGCCCTGCGTCACCAGTTGGCCCAGTACCGCCCATAGCTCCAGTTGGCCCAGTTAAACCTATACTACCCTGAGAACCAGTAGCTCCAGTTGGGCCTGCATCACCCGTTGAACCTGTAGCTCCTATAGCTCCAGTATCTCCTGTAGCACCTGTTGGGCCTTGAAGACCTACAATACCTTGCGCTCCAGTAGCACCTACAGCACCTACAGCACCAGTTAATCCAACAACTCCTTGCAAGCCTGTGATGCCTTGCGCTCCCGTAGGCCCAAGCGGCCCAAGGTCACCCTCATCACCTTTTACACCTTGCGGCCCAGTTGGCCCAATAGGCCCATCATTTCCGATTGGCCCTCTATCTCCGTCTTCCCCTTGAACACCTTGAATACCTTGCGGCCCTGTAGCACCTATGCTACCTGATGGCCCTATTGCTCCAGTTGTTCCAGTAGCACCTGATGGGCCTTCCGATACATAAATCTTTAAGATACCTGTACTTGCGTCATAATCGGATGCAGGGCTGACTGAGCCTAGAGGAGCGGCACTCAACGAGTCTACTTGCGTAGTCAGGTTGTACAGTTGCCCGTGTTTATCGACTACATCAGCGTGTTTTGTGGTGACCTCACTAGAAGCTGTGGATGCGGTGTTTGCATTAGTTAAAGCGTTGAGTATTTTACTGTCAGAGGTACTATTTGTACCTGCTCCAAGTTCTAGGTCAGATGATACTAATGCCCAACCAGTAGAAGCAGTAGCTGTAGCTACAGCCTGTAAATCACTAATTGTATTAGTATTACTTAGTTGTTGTATATCACTTATATTAGCGGCTACTAAGCCGACATCTGAAGGAGATGATATTAGGTCTGCCGCATCTGTTGATACTTGAATAGTAAGCAACGTAGAACTAGCAGGTGCGGTGTAAAATACAATAGAGTTGTGAATGACTGTGTAGTCGCTTTTACTTACTATAGTTTCTGTACCGCCTATGAGAGAATATACTTTTACGTGGTCACTTGAGATGATACGGAAACCAACACTGAACGTGCTTGTTACCCCATCACCTGTAAACACCTTATCTGAAATCATACTCTTTCCTTTTACTTAGTTTGCATGTAATGTTTGGCTTGCAATCCAAAAGGCTATACAGTTCTTGATTTACTGTTATATCTGCCTTTTAAGTTAGTGGAATCAATACAGAACCCTGCATCTCCATCACTTTGAATTGTTATTCTTGTCTTCTTGGTTTCCCCCATCACAGTTGCGCTGTCTCCTGTTTTAGTGTGAGTAGCATCACCTACTTGTACCTTGATCTTTTGTGACGATCCAGTTCTAGCCTGTAACTCTACCTTTCTTATTTGTAGTCTTCCTTGTTTGTCATCTACCTTAGACGTACCACCTGTGTTAAAACCCCACTCACTTAACTCAATAGAGCTTGTGTAAGGAAGTCCTATATCAGCAGGAGTTGGATCAGCTTTTAAATCCATATAAACTTCATCTGCAAAGTCTGTCTTAGCCAAGCTGATTCTTTTCAGTACCATCTCGCCTTGTACGCCTAGATCAGGATCGTTAAAGTGACATATCATATATAGGTGATCCCCTACTACTCTTATTGCCAAGATGTGTGTCTTAGCACTTGCAAGCTCCCACCTATGCCATGCTGACTGTGCTTTCTTAGTACCTTCCCATGTCTGATTGTAGACATAGATATTAGCTCTATACTTATTAGCATCTGAGCCTTCAGCAAGGATAAACAACATGTCATACTTGTCACTGCCTTCTAAATCAACAGCATTCTTAGGTACATACTCACTAACATGTGCTGTTACATCTTCAGCTATATTATCAACAGAGTCAGGTACATTGTAGTACTCCCTTACCTGTGTGCCTTCCCCTTTATTTACTGTAAAGTAAGTATTCGGGCCGATTGCCATAGGTTTCGTATTAGGATTTAAACTGTACTCAGTTGACTGACTGATAGACACAGTATCGGGTCTTAACTCGTTCTCAGAACTAAGAATATACTGTGCGTTAGCTCCAAACAGTAGTAAGTTACGTTTAAAAGGTACAGCATATTTAAGGTTGACTACTTTATTTGAGTCAACAGCTACATCCACAGGGTCAGTAGCAAGCAGGTCAGTAACAGTAGTCCTAAAGAAGTTCTCATACAACCCTACTTCACTTAAGATAATAGAGTCTCTACTAATCATACCTAAACGGTTACGATAAAAGAATAAGTCTTCTATTGTGTAGCCTACAAAGCTAGGCATAGCGTTAGTAAAGTCATCCCCTACCTTACGGTCAGTATAGTCAAACTCTCCAAACGTAAAGTCAGTTAATGTATTACGAACAAGTGTATGGGGCATTGTAGCCTTGTCCATACCTGTTTTTAAACCTGATGCTATTGACTCTTTCCATATACCATCTTCATGTGTAGCCCAGAAACCTTCAAACTGATTCTTCTCATCTCCTGTTATCTTGATTAGCGTATTGCTACCAGAGTATTCACCCATGTCACTAGGAAGGTCTTGTATTTTACTCATGTAGCCCCACCATCCTTCGGAAGCCATATTACCCCATGTGTCAGATACTTCCCACGTACCTGTGGGTACTCCTGACGCATTCCATTTCAATCTACGGAGTACTGACCCTGAGTTACTACCTCCAATATCCCCTGCGATAGAGTTAGCTACTGTAAGTGAGTTCTTGCCGTAAGCATTATCCCCTGTTGTACTTGCTGACTCGGTGTCAGTAGGACGTATGCTTGTCCTATCTGTTCCTGTTGTTATGTCATTACCGTTAATTACTTTATACTGATAGGTTGCCGCTTGCTGATTGTCTGTACCACCATAAGCAATATAAGTACGCTTAACCCAGTAGTACGCATACTTCTGGTTCTGTGTTGTGTTACTAGTACCATGTGTAAACGTTGAGTTCTCTGTCACAACCTTAGTTTTGTTTACAATGAAAGTAGTATCACCAATAGTAGTAGAAGTAAATGAATCTACTGGGTCTGATCCTACAGGTATATCCAGATAGGGGTCAGTACCTTCATCTATCTTTGTTCCGACTAAGTTGTATACGAACCACGCTCCACTTAAAATAGCTACAAGATAAGACTCTACTCCGTCTCCTCGCTCGTATGAATACAAGAAAGGTTTTGTGCCGTCTAACTCAGTGAGTTCGGCTACCTTTTCAAGTGGTGCTCTTCTGCGTGTTCCGTCTACAAAAGACACGCTACAGTTCACCATATCTTCTACTTGAGTAACATGCCGTGACTCTACTGCCTGTTGGGATACCCCATTAACAAAAGAAGGTATAGTTTGGTTTACTTCACTCACATCTCCTCCTTATAGTCCTGATGGGTTTCTTGAACGATTCATTGCCCTATTGCTTGACCCATCATCATAGATACTGTATTTACCTACTCTCATTTCTTCACTAGCTAAAACCGCAGTAGATATTGTTATATCATCTCTCAGTATCTTAGCAGTGCCATCTGAAGCACTCACTCCCACTACACGGGAATATAGTTTTGCTTTAGCCTTGTCTACTATTAATATCTGTACATAACTGGGTAAGTCATCAAATTCAATGTCCCATATAACATCGGCTTCAACTACGTCAGTGAACGTATATGTGTGATTACCATTGTCATACAGCTTGTTGTCTTTTATAATGTAATTAGGGTCAGCCGCAGTAGCATCTACTGACAGTGCACCAAATGGCTTTACTATTGTGTTGCTTGAATCTGGCATTAAAGGCCATGCTAACTCTGTGTTAAAGGAGTAACCTCTACCTAGTAATTCTACTCTAGCTTCATCAAGAGCTATGTCTGCTAACTCAGCTTCGTATATACCTACGATAGGTGTTACTACTGATGAAGCCGGTGGTCTTGATGTCTGGGTGAATAATGCTCCCCAATAATGTCCTGACGCTGTATAACTACTGGTACTTGCTGATTCCCACGCTGTTCCAGTGTATACTTTTAATTCTTTAGTTCCTACTGCCCAGTCTGTCGAGTTGGGAGGAGCAGAACCTGTGTGTGCTGTCTTAGCTACATACCATACAGAGGGAGAGCCATGCTTTACCTCATCATCTATGTTATACGCTGTTGTAATATTCCATGCAGGTATCGCATCTACCGCAACATCATGGAAGTAAGAATCCCCTTGGTTTACTACAGTAGCACCTAAAGGTCGTTCTCCTATAGTAGTCAGGCAGATATTGATAGCATCGTTTAACTTCTTCATTAAATCTCCTTACTTTAGGAGGTGAAAAAAAAGGGACACACCCTAGTCATACGCAACCATAGTTGGCACGTAAACTAGAATGTATCCCTATGTCCTACACTTACTCCTAGCTTACACTAGGTTAAGATTATGTAGTTGTGAACTGCTGTGAACAACCTGCGTTAAGTACGCCTTCGCCCATCGCATAAGATGAGACAAGTAGAGTACCTAATTTCTCAGGGATGTAGTTAGCTTCTGACTTGATGTCAATAAGTTTAACAACACCAACTGCTTGAGGTGTAAACATGAAGCCCCATGTGCCTGCAGGCAAGTTGTTACTAACAACAATAGGAACACCTGCGATCTTGAATACATTACCTGTATCAATACCACCATTACTTGAAGTCCAATCACGGTTAACCGCTTTACTAGACTGTACAAGCAAGTAGTATGCTTCAGGGTTCAGTACCAAAGTACGCTCACCAGTTACATCTTTGCTATCGAAAGCAGATTGAGTATCAAACATTGCTTCTACTAGCTTGTCAGGAAAAGCCGCTTTCAATGCCGGAGTATTAGTTAAGCCTAATACTTTAGCGGCATTCTTAGCAGGCTGACCTACTTTAGGAGTAGCAGTAGTACAAGCCGCTAACTGGGCTGTTACTGCAATGTCTACTTTCTTAGCTAGGATGTTACCAATCTCAGTAGAGTATTGTCCACGTACTTCATAGTGAGACATTGCTTCTTGCAAGTCATCTACGAATACTGAACTGTATCTACGTGCATTGATTGAGATGACTTGTTCTGCTTGCCCAATTGAGCTAGGAACGATGTCATTTCCCGGAGTGTGTACTTTTTCATCGCTTAAGTTACCAATTACTGGGAACTGTGCTGACTTACCAGAGCTGATAGTTCTAGTAGTCACTAGCGGCATGAACACGTTTTTGCTTGCAAACGCTGTTAAGACTTCACCACTAAATACTTTTAGTGCAATGTCTGTTCCTGTTTGAATGTTACCTGCCGCATTTGCCGCCCATGCTACCGCACCTGCTGGGTTACTTGTAGTATATGCCATGTTACTTTATTTCCTATGTATAAATATTAAATGTATCTCCTTTACGTGTACGTTAGTTTAAACGGTGTCCTACTACTTTAGACCTCAGTCCAAGGAATAGGGCATTTATACATACTTATACTTGCTTAGAAGTTTGACTTAGCTAGTTTAGCCTGTACTCTCGCTCTATATGTAGAGTCTGTTTTGTACTCGTGGCTTCCCATAGCTTTTATCATTTCACTCTTGGTTTCAAATCCACCAGAGTTAGTTGTCTGGCCAGAGATACGATTACCTCCGATCAGGTTAGGATTAGCTGTCTTGAATCTACTGTATAACCCTTGTACAGCAAACTTAGCTGAGTCTTCATTAGTCAAAGCATTATTAAAAGCTGTCTGCTCTGATGTGCTTAAGTTATTACTAGCCCACTCTACCATAGAGTTGTACTCCTGCTCACCGCCTACTTCAGCTTGAACACGATCAGCAAACCCAGTATTCATGGACTCTTGTCCTTGGATATATCGGTCTACTGCTTCTCTTGGGATGCCTGCTTGCTCTAACTTCTTAAATGAATCATCACTAAGTTGACCGTTAGTGTCATACTCAGATTCAAGACTAGAGAAATCTAATCCTGCTTCCTTCACTGCTTCTTCAGCTTCATTAGGCGTAGGTGATTCAGTATCTTCCTCAGAAGGTGTATCACGTTGTCCTAACTTAGTTTCTAATTCAGCATAGGCTTTTTCTAGGTCTTCTACTGACTTATACTTTCCTGCTAACTTGCGCTCTTCCTCTTCAGGAGGTGCATTCTCAGCGTTCTCAGCATCAGTCCGTAGACTTTCGTTTACTTGTTGTTCCTTTGCGTCTGCCACGTTTACCATCGCTTGCTCGTGTTCGCTTAGGTTTGGAGCTTGTGTCGCTTGTGCTTCGTTTATCTGTAGGTCTGCCATCTAGTGTCTCCTCGTCTTGTACATATACATTGTATCTAATTTCCCCCATGCCTATGCCTACTTAAAGTTGTATTGGTACTGCATGAATACAGTTTCACTTACAGAGTTCCTTGATCTAAATGTGTCCCAAGGAGCGGCTAAGTTAGTCTGATCCCATGCTACCCGTACTTCATGTGACTTACTGCCTACGTAAGCAGTCGTGTACAACCTCATTTGATTAGTAGGAGTACTCATAAAGTTACCCATATTATCTGCGTCATGTGTCCACCGAATACCTGCGTCTTTCATCTTGATTGCAAACGCTTCACTTGCTTGACTTGGTGTTACTACGCTAAATAGTAGTAGTAAAGGAAGTAGTAGTAATAATCTTTTCATTGTATGTATTGTCTCTTGTTTAGTATGTTCGGATTGCAATCCAAACTAAGTTTAACCACCCATCACTGCTTGAGCACCACCTGCACCTGCCGCTTGTCCTGCTGACTGTGCCATAGCGTCTGCTCCAACCTGTCCTGATTGTGCTAGTGCCTGTTGCTGTTGCTCTTGTGCTCGTTGTTCAGGGTCTTTAATAATACCCGTAACATCTACGCCTAAGCTAGTAGCAACACGATCAATAACAGCATCTACATTAGTAGCTTGAGCAAATATCTCAGCACCTAGTAGTTGTTGTAAAGTCTGTGCAAACATAACTAACTTGTTGTAGTCGTGTCCTCTGCCTAGTGCTTCTAGTCCAGTAACAATAACTGGTTCTACAAGTCCATCAGGTAGTTTTACTTTACTGTCTTTAAGTATGATCTTAACTAGTGGTAGCTGAAGCTCTTGACTTAAGATACTGTAAATACCACCTAGTGCATCTTCTAACTCACCTGCTACTAACCTAATCTCTTCTGCTGTTACACGCTCTGCGTTTCTACGTGCTCCTTCAGTAAGTAAGAAAGCGGCCGCTAGTCGTTGTTGTAACTGCTCTGCAAGTTGGAATGGTATCTGCATATCAGAACCTTTCTGTACCTGTAAAGTAGTAACATCATTCATACGTCCCTGAACAAAGTCACCCGACTTAGCTTTGGCTAAATCCTTAGCTCTAGTAGTAGCGGTAGGATCAACCATAAACACGATCTTACTACTTGCACTTGCTCCTTCAACCATTGCTTGGCTTAAGGCTTCAAGACTTCGTAAGTCACCTAAGTACTGTTCTACTAGACCTCTACCATAATTCTCACCGTTGATAGCTGTCCACCGTAGAGCGAGGAAGGGTATATCTTCTGCTTTGACAATACCTTCGGAACTCGGTACAGGTTCTTCATTGACCTCTTGATAAACATGGTATTTCCCGTCTTCCATGATTTTACAGCATGTGTACAGGTCATTTTCTTCCTCCGTAAGGTCTATTTCAGGTACGTCAGTAGGATGTACTGCTTCTTTTACAATGATCTCAATTACTTTACCTAGCGCATTACGTTTTACGACATATTCTTCTAGGTTGTATACTCTGAGTGTACCTTCTTCAAGACGTAGCAAAGCGTTACCAGTACCTATCAGTAGCTTTAAGGCTTCAAATAAAGGAACACGGTATGCTTTCTTTTCGATGTATGTGTAAAGCTCACGCTCAAACGCTTCTAGCGTCTTGTCTAACTCTGCTCGTTGAACTTCATCTAGTGGTGCTGTCTCTTCCTTGTTAGGTATAAGCCTAAAGAAAGGAGCGTTTGGAGGGAGTAAAGTAAGTAGTAACTTACTTGCTAGATGGTTAATAGCCCTACTACCCAAGGACTGATAAGGAGTAGGTAATGTATCTTGCTCCTTATGTCCCTGTTTAGTAAGTAAGGAAGGAATAGTAAGCTCTGCACAGGCTCGACCTCTGTCAAGTACTGTAGTCTTACTGGTTTCTAACTTAGACCACCTAGACTTTAGAGACGTTGTTTCTTCCTGCTCTATTGCCATTTTATATTGAACCTCTTATCTATTTGTACCCTGTGTTTACGCCCATTCCTGAGTCTGTTTTCTTAGGTGTTATCTTTAACTTCCCTTTACCTTTGTTTACTACAGGTTTAGGAGTAGCAGGTGTTGGTTTAAACTTCTCAGTCTCTGCCATAGTACCTCCCATCGCTAAAGGAGCAGGGGTCTTTACATATTGCACATCATCATCATCTGCTAAACCTGCCATATCTAAGTACTCCTATTTACGCCTGCTTTAGTGCCACCTGATACAGGTACTTGTAGTCGTTTCTTACCTAACTTAATAGCCTTTAACTTCTTCTCTTTGTCACTTGACTCATCTGCTGTAGGCGAAAAGATAGCTTCTTCTACAGGCTGTTCAGGGGGTGGTGCAGGACTCTGTGGTGGTGGTGCAGGTACTTCTGGTGTTCCTCCCATATCAGGATTCTCCTTTCTCTTGTAAGTGTTTGAATAGTCGTATTAGCTCTATGACTCCTGCTTTCTTACCCATTTCATAAGGACTAGTAATACCTAAGTCGTTAATAGGGAAGTTGTCAGGATACATCTTGTCTAATTGTGTTATTAAATCAACGGTTTGTGATGGTAATTTGTCCATTATATAGTGTCCTTTTACTTATTACCCTTGATCTTCGGGAATGTTAGTGTTTTGAAGTCTCCTTTGACTCCCCCTTTACTGTACTCTGTGCTACGTGCTTCAAAGAAGTTAGTGTGTACTACACTACCTAGTAGCTCATCAATCCAAGGTAACGGATTAGACTCTACTTCCCAATTAGCTTTAAGACCTAGTTGCATAAGCCTACGATCTGCTATGTAACGTATGTACTGCTTCATTTCACTACTAGTAATACCTTCTATACTGCCCTTACTAAAACACATGTCTATAAATGCGTCCTCTAGCTCTACCATTTCTCTAGCTATCGTATACAGTTCCAGTTTAAAGTCATCAGTCCACAGCTTAGGGTTCTCTTTAATGAGAGTACGGAACACTGTTGTCATGCCTTCTATGTGCTTAGTCTCATCCTTGATAGACCACTCTACTACTACTCCCATATTCTTCATCTTACCGAAGCGTTGGAAGTTAAGTAACATAGCAAAGGAACTAAACAGTTGAAGTCCCTCTGTGAACCCTGAGTACACAGCTAGTGTTTTAGCTACGTCAGTAGGATGCCACTTGGAGGGGTTAAACTTACCTATGTAATCATGCTTACGTGCCATCACAGGATAGTCCCTGAACTCACTGTATATGTCTTCACTAAACCCTAATGTGTCAGTAAGCAATGAGTAAGCATCAATGTGAGTAGCTTCACGGTTAGCGAAAGACCCCATCATCATCCTTAACTCTGGGCTAGGGAACAAAGGAATTAGCTTGTCGTAGTAACCAGTAGCTACATCTACATCAGCTTGTGTAAACAACAGTAGTATGTTACGAATCAAGAACTTCTCGTCCTCCGTAAGTACAGTCTGCCAATCTTTAACATCCTCATGTAGTGGTATTTCTTCACTAGTCCAGTGCATCTTCTCATGCTCTTTAAACATCTCATAAGCCCACTCATACTTGAATGGTCTATATGACTCACGCTGTCTAAATATGTTACTGTTATTCATTTCAGTCTCCTTGTTACTGTAGTTTGGATTGCAAGCTAAACTTAGCTAGGTGTGTCTAGTACTGCTCTTCAATCTAAAATAGAATCACACCCACTGTGAATCCTGCTAAGAAGATACATGCCCAATCAAATATCTCGTCAGGTGTTGGTAAATGTTTAGGCTTATTTACCCCGTACATAAAGTCATACTTGTCTTTCATTGTTTACTCTCCTTCTTTGGTTCAAACCACATATACTTACGATCCCACCCGTACCGCTTAAAGTCTTCATAACTAATACAAGCTACCCTGTTCCCTCCTTCTTCAGGTAGACACATCTTACCTTTGCTTGGTGTATCTGGCTCAGTAAGTGTTACTTGCGCTGTATGAAAGATAGCGTCATAGTTCTCTCTGTACTTGTCTGTTGTTTTGGTAACCAGTTTGTCACCAGTTATATCATTCTTCGCTGTCTTCATGCATTAAAGCCCTCCACGCTTCTGGGTATAAAGGTTGGATAAGGGCGGCACATTTTCTAGCAATAATACTAGTTTCACGTTGGCTAGTTGCATGAGTCCTTTGTTTAACAAACCTAGCAAATGATGCAAGTGAGCCTGTCCAATACCATTCCGTTTCCATGCTCTGTGGTAGTACCATCCTTGCCTGTTCTGGACATACACCCTCGTCAAGTAACTCATTGTACAGATTAAGACTATGAAGTAGCAAGTAGTCATACGCTTCTCTGACTGTCTTGTTGAGGTTAGGTAACGCATCAATGATTTCATCACTACTCCCTTGTTTAATACTAGTAGCTCTCTTACGCCACTCTCTTGGTCTATGAAACGTAGGCTCACTACTTACATACCGCCTACTAATCTCGTTCTCTGTAAACCCTACCTTGTGTTTAAAACACTGGACTCTGACAAACACAGGTGCTTTCACTCGTAGTGTTATATGTGGATGTGCAAACGGTGTCCAGTGCTTATGTTTAGCTAAGTATTTAATTAGCTTCTTGTCTTCTTCTTTTATGACCCAATTTAAGTGTTTGTTTTGTCTCCAATCACTTTCCTTATCCATACTAACTCTAGCCGCATTGACCACAGTCAGATCGTCACCCATATAGTCTATTAATTGTACTTCCATTGTCACCCCTCACATGCTAGGCAGTCTGATTCATCTGTTTGTATCACGTTACGTGTGATCTGCTTACTTACATTCTCTGCTCTACTTGTAGCTTCTGTCCTTAGATAATACAAACTCTTAAGCTCAGTCATAGCTTTCCAGTGCACCTTGTGTAGATAGTACCACTCCACTTCAGGAGGAAAGAACAAGTTAACACTTTGACTTTGACACACATAGGGTTGTCGATCTACTGCGTGTTGTACTACCCACGACTGATTGATCTCAATAGCTGTTTTAAATACATCCTTCTCCCACTCTGTCAGTTGCTCTAAATGTTGTACGCTTCCGTTGTTACCTAGTATAGACTGCCAACACTCATCTAAGGTCATACGGGTATCGTCTGTATAGTACTGCTCTAGTACTTCTTGTAAGTACTTGTTACGTACAACGAAACTACCACTAGCTGTCTTTTGCAGGAAAGCATTAGCTTTGTAAGGCTCAATACTAGGACTCGTACCGACAATAATACTACTACTAGCGTTAGGAGCAATAGCAAGAAGATGAGTGTTCCTACGGTCAGTATCCATCGTTCCTTTAATATCATTAGGCACTCCTCGCTCTGTTCCTAACCTCTCACTTGCACGGGATGCACTGTACTTTATGTCCCTGAATATAGTCCTGTTTATAGACACTGCTAGTGCTGACTCAAATGGAATACCCCTCTTCTGTAGTAACGAATGGAAACCCATAGCACCAATACCGATACTACGCTCCTGTACTGCTGAGTAAACAGCCTTCTTGTAGTCTTCTGACTCCGCAGTATCTATAAAGAACTGTAACACGTTGTCTAAGAACCTCACTAAGTCAGCAACAATGAATGTATCCTTCCACTCATCATACTTCTCTAAGTTCAATGAACTCAAACAACAAACAGCAGTACGTTCTTCATTAGTAGGTAGCATTATCTCAGCACACAGATTACTGCCATGTACTTTTAAGTTACGTTCCTTGTGTGCAACTGGTTGTAGGTCATGTACTACGTCCTCATTCATGATGTAAGGCTCACCTGTCTGGTGGCGTGTAGTCAAGATAGTCTTGTACAGTTCCCTAGCCTTTTCTTTACCAGTAACCTTACCTGTCTCAGGTGCTACAAAGTACCAGTCAGCATCGTGTCGTACAGCGTCTAAGAACTCTTGGTTAATAACAATACCGTGATGTATGTTCAAGCTCTTACGATTACTGTCTCCACCTGTAGGCTTACGGATACTCATGAACTCTTGAGCGTCAGGGTGACGTATGTGCATGTATGCCGCATATGCCCCACGCCTAGTGCTACCTTGATGGTACGCTAATACGTCAGCATCCTGTGTCTTTAAGAACGGAATAACACCACCGCTCTTGACGTTGTTACCCCTAACATCAGACCAGTGTGCTCCTACTCCTCCACCTGCAACGGACAGTAACCTAGATTCTAGTGTATGATCGTTGAGTCCTTTAATACTATCATCTACGTAGCTTAAGAAACAACTGATAGGTAACCCCTTGTTGTTCTTGCTACTGTTAGCTAGTACTGGTGTACTAAAACTAAACCATAACTTACTGGCGTAGTCGTAGATACGTTGTGCCATCGTGTCTGAATCACTGAAAGCATGTGCTGTACGTGCAAACGCATCTTGTGGTGACTCCCCTTCTTTTAAATACCTGTCCTTTAAAGTTGCCTTACTGAAGTCACTCAGTAAATCATCCCTCGCATAGTCTATAACTATATTGTGCTCTACTCTTAGTTCAGTCATTTATCCCCCTTAGTAGGTGTCCATAGTTTAATTGAATCGTACCCATCGTACTCATCAGGCGTGAGCATTTTAGCCACTCTAGCTTGTTGTAATGCATCTGCTTCAGTCAACCCCTTACTTTCGTAAGTAGCAACCACAGCTTCCCAACGTGTTTGTTTGTTCTTCTTTAAGTTGTCAGGGTCAAGTATAACAGCAGTACGTTTAGCTCCTATACTAGGACATCCTTTGTACCCATCACTACTGTCTCCTGATAGCACCTGTTCGTAGAACTTGTACTCCCCTTCTTCTTGTGTTACATGGTATCCCCTCTCTGTTGTGTAGTTGTAATGCTTACCCTTAGCTTGATTTAAGTCCTTGTCTATATGACATAGTACCCATTGCTTAGGTTCTTTTAACATTCTCCACACACAGTAGTCATCAGCTTCCACGTAGCAGGGTACATAAGTATCAAAAGTCTCATACACCCACCTCTTCAGTGGCATAAGTAATTGTAATGGGTTCTCACTTGGCTTCCTATTCCACTTGTAAGTATCCAATACCTTATACCTGAAGTTAGTAGTAGGACTCATGACTAGTAAAGCACTTGTTGTTTTAGTCTTGCGTAGTATGCTCTCTACATGTAGATTAAAACCTTCCTTAGCTAAGGCTAAGTCTGTAAATACTGTCTTAGTTTCTGAGTCCCACTGAACCACATCCTGATGAATACTGGCGTACTTGTACACGATGCTGTCTGCATCTACCAGTGCTTTCATCTTTCCTCTCCTTACCCTACGCTTGCCATCGCAACCTGAAGCTCACCTTTAGTTTGAACTCCTCTGAGTATAGTAATGTCCTCATCTTTAATTACTATAGTAGTAGGTAACGACTTGACCCCATAAGTAATCGCTAAGTCCATCCCGTCTTCTTGATCTACTGCTACCTCTTCTACCTCCCACCCTTTTAACTCCTTTGTTACCGCATTCCAAGTCGATTGATATGACACGCACTGCTTACACCACCGTGCGCTAAACTTGATTAACTTGTTACTCATTCACATTCCTTATATCATTGGTTACATGTACAGACTTTACATTTAAAGTCATGCTCGTTCTCTATATCCACTGCAATTGCCGCTAGTCGTGCTACCTCTATCGCTTCAATTACCATTGCTACTGGGACTTTGTAGCCTGTCCTGTTCAAGTAATGTAAGTACTGCTCCACATTCTTTTCCCACTCCTCTGGTTTGTCACTTACGCTGTCCTTACTATGCACGTAGTCACAATAGTCTTCGTTTGTACTATGTCTCATAAATTTTTAACCTACTTTTGAACCTTGCTACTCTCGTACTCTATGAGACGCTCTAAATACCACTTAGCTTTCATTAGGTCTTCAATGCCATTCTTGTCCTTGTATCTAGTAACGTACTTTATTACGTTGCCTTCTACAAACGACATCTCTTTGTCCATAATATAATCAATAGCCTGTGTAGTCCCTTTAGTATAGTAGTCAGGGTTAGTCGCTTTATCCCACTCCTCTGGTGTTACATCTTTTAACTTACGTGATGTTGTGTGTATGTATGACATATCAATGTGCTCCTTTCTTACACTTCTGTGTGTACCACTGTACTAGCTCTGTGATAGTAAAGGTAGGGTCTTCCCACTCATCGCCTTTCTCAACCTTACCTGTTGTAGCATCGTCAGGTTTCTTGTTATTGGCTTCACACACCACAGCAAACACCTCACCTAACACGTTGTCCACAATGTCCTCAGTCATACCTGAGTATGTAGTAAAGAAATGCTCACGTATTATACCGTCCATGTAGTCTATAGATGCCTGACCCCATGTCTTAACCCTACTCCACCATGCTAATGAGTCACGATCAGGTACACCACTACCTAAGAACTTAGCAGTAGTACCTTCCATTACATATCTAAAGTCTGCGTATGCGTCTAAGTGATCCTCTATTGTCTCAGCTACAAAGAACTCGTTTAGCTCTTCACTGAGCATGTCTTCTTCTAACTGCTCATCTAAGTGTAGGTTATTCCTCACTAAGTTCCACGTTACTACGTCCTTTACATTGGATGCTATAGTCCCTTGTGTGTTGTACTCTGCTTTACTGACATGATTCATTCTTCTTCCCCCTTACCTAAGTTTGGCTTGCAATCCAATTCTTTAACACTAACCTTGCTTTTAGATATAGTAACAGTGACATGGTTGTCCTCGTCTTGTCCTCCATACTGGGCTGACACTTCAGGATAGTACTTCATGTTATCGTCCACTAAAATACCTCGCTTAGTTAAGCTGTCACAAAGGTACTTAGACACAGGAAACAAGAAGTTATCTATGTCCCTTCTGCGTTTAGTAGTAAAGTAAAACTTGAACTCCATCTTAACAGGTACTGCAAACGGTTTTAATGTAGCTAGTACGCTGTCTATTACAGTGTCGTACTCTACTTTACTTGCGTTCAGTGTGTGAAAGTAAGCGTTCCTGTACAGGTTAGCACTCAATAATCTTTGTACCCCTCCCTTACCTTTAATCAGTGGCATAGGTATATCAAATGTAACTGGTTTCATACTCGTCTCCTTAGTGTGTGTCATTCCATGTCCTGCCTATCCTAGCTTCACCTTCTAAAGGTAATCGCCACTTAAGCATCTTAGTTATTGTATCAAATGTATCCTCGCATATTACCCTTACTTCTTCTGCTATATCCTCGTCTACTTCTAGCTGTACCTCATCGTGTATGTTGCCTACAAATGCTACCTTGTCTCCATACTTACGTAAGTGTATATCTAATTGTACCGTATAGTACTTCATTACATAAGCACCTGCGCTTTGTAACAGGGTATTAAGAGCACTATGAGGTGACCGAATGTACAGTAACCTACCTGATATACCTCGTAAGTTCATCGCTTGCATCTGTCCGTTGTCATACTTAGGTGCTATAGCGTGTTGCACTCCTGACATTAACTGCTTCACAGCAGGTAGTGAGTCAAAGAATCTTTCCTTAAGCCTATTACCATGTGCCGCACCCTTACCACAGATAGCACCTAACTTACTAGCACCTGCTCCGTACAGGAAAGCATATATAAAAGTCTTAGCCTGATCTCTAGTAGCTAGTCCTGCCGCCTTTTGGTTGACTGTATGTATGTCTCCATGCACTACTTGTTTAGCGTACTCCCCGTGATCGTATGCCGCCATGTAGTGTGCTAACATCCTAAGCTCTAACCCACTGGCATCGCATCCTATAAGGACTTTTCCTTTAGGTACGGTGAACAACTCTCTACACTCCTTACCTTTGAACGCTCTGCTACTGGGTACTTGTGCAAGGTTGGGCGACCTATGAGTACAGCGACCGCTAACAGCCCCAATAGTATCAAGCTCCCCATTAATCCTGCCTTCATCGTTTACTACCTTTAACCATCCATTCTTTCCTTCTATTAACATACCTAATATCTTCTGCAACTCAAAGTACTTGCCTAGTAGTTGTGCTTCAGGATAAGGAAGTGCGTTAAGAACAGTACTGTCAATAATAGCACTCCCGTTCTCTGTATACTTCTTAGGTTTCCACTTGTACATAACATGTAGCCACCTGTGTATGTGCTGTCTACTACCTGCGTTAAACTCTGTTAGTTTAATAGGAGTGTGCGTACCGTACTCTACTCGTACACCTGTGACCTCACACTTTCGTGTGTATGTACCACTCTTGTAAGTCTTAAGTTTAGCAGGTTCAGTTACATGATCTGTCTTAGTCCCACAGTACAGGGGTTTGAATACTGTACTAAGCTCTCGCTCTATCTCCTCCCGTTGTTGGTGTAACTGTACATGTAACTGCTGTGCTTTCTTGACATCAAAGTACCACCCTTTAGCTGTCTGCTTTTGTATTACTCTTGCAAAGTCTTGCTCAAGTCTCAGCGCACGTTGAGGTACGTTACCTCTACGCATCAGGTGACGATACAAGGTAGTGGTTACCTTAACGTCTTGCTTACAGTAGTCCAACATACCTTTATCGTAATCCGTCCACGCATCCACTTGCTCACCATAGTCTCCTTTGTGTAGCTTAAGACGCTGACCCCATGCCTTAAGTCCGTGACTACTCTTTAACTTAGTGTCACATGGTGCTGACATAGCTAAGTGATCTTCCATGTCGTAGTACGCTAACTTACTAAGCAAGAACGTATCCCGTAGTGCACAGTGATGGTGTAGATCAATACCAAACAACTTGTTAATGACAGGTACATCAAACCCTACTATGTTGTGTCCTATCAGTACATCAGCTTCCTTGAGAATCTCAGGTAATCTGTGTACATCTGTAGGATCAAACGTATGGTATCTGTCTTCATCGTGGTCATAAATAACAGCACAGTGAATGCGTGTACACTCACGGTACAGTCCGTCTGTTTCAAGGTCAAAAGTCAGGGTTGTCAAAGTCTATCTCCTCTTCCTCTACCGTGAGTACAGTGTCTATCCGTCCTGTTACATGGTCGTACCTTAAAGTGTCAGCTTGCCCTAACGTACCTGCAAACCTATTCTTAAGTACACGTATCCTGATTGTATCTCCGTCTTCTTCGTGCTGTGCGTCACGCTCCAACCCGATCACTGCATCAGACAGTTGAGCAATAGCACCTGACCCACGTAGCTGACCTAAGCTAATCTGTGCTCCGTCCTCATGGTTCTTGTTCTCACCTGTCCTACGTAAGTGGCTAATGATAAGCATACCTACCTGTGTTTCTTCTACTAAGCTACGCAAGTCAGTCATCAGTTTGTCAATCGCCTTACGCTCATCAAATGTATCCATACCACTGACCACTATACTTACGTGGTCTAACACAATGTAGTCTACTCCACATGTTTTAACCATGACACGTATCTTGTTAAGCAGGTTCTCTGTTTCAATAGACCCAAAGTGATCGTACAAGTACAGTCGCTCCTTGCCTATAGTCTCGTCCCATGCTTCCTTTTCTTCCTCTGGTGTAAGCTCATCATCGTAGTACAAAGGCTTGTTAACATACATGCCTAAGAAACTAGTCAGTGTTCTTCGCCAGTTCTCTTCTAACGCTACGTAACCTATACGTTGTCCTTGCTTAAGCATCAAGTCGTAAGCTATTTCTCTAACCACAGTTGACTTGCCCATACCTGAGCCTGCTGTAAACGTAACCAACTCACCCTTGCGTAGTCCTTTGAACATGTCGTTCAGCTTAGGATACGGGTAGTCACACTTGGCAAACACCTGTTTCTCTTTGTACTCTTTGAACAGGTCAGCACCTCTAAGTATACCGTCAGGCCGCCACTCACTGGCCTCATACGTAGCACTTACGACTGCTGACTTACCCTCATTGATAAGCACATCGTTAGCATCCTTGTAGCCTGTAGTAATTACCTTAACCTTACCTGTTGTTAACAGTGGGACTACTTTTTCAACAGCTTCCTTACCTGCTGTGTCGTTGTCGAACCACAGTAGTACTGAACCAAAACCTTCCAACCACTCTAGGTTGTTCTTGACTACACGCTCTGCGCTTTGTGCTCCATTGGGCAGGCTGACTATAGGATACTTAGCACCAAACGCTTCAGCTACACTCAGACAATCTATCTCGCCTTCACATATTATTACTTGTTTCCCTTTGTCACGCCACAGGTGTCTACCAAACAAGTGCTTAGTGTTTACTTCACCTCTTACTTTAAACGTCTTGTCTGCGTACCTTACCTTTTGTCCTACTAGCTCACCCTTACTGTCATAGTAGTCAGCTATCTGGGTCTTAACTCCCTGCACATCAGCTACATGGTAGCCATACTTGCGACAGGTTGCTTTACTTACTTTACGTGCATTTAAATCTAGGTATTCACCTCTTACGAATGAATCACGGGTCATATTAGCCCCTCCTGTTTGGATTGCAATCTGTTCTTGTTCCTCATACTTATGAATGTAGGTGGAGCAAGAGAAACAGTAAGCAGTACCTGAATCGTATACTGCTAGTGCATCTCCGCTCCTACACTCAGGACAAGGGTCATGTCTTATAAATTCTCCCTCATCCCTGTTCATTAGAAGTCTCCGCTTACCTCTGCTTCTACTTGTGCTTCTTGGTCAGTGTGTGGTGCTTTAAAGTCAGCATCATCAGCTACAAACCCTCCTTCTTCTTCCTTGAAACCATCACGGGTGTACTCAACCAACTCTACTATTTGTACTGAGTTAATAGTCAGTGACAGTCCAAAGGTATTGTTACTACCCATGTAGTAGGCTTTAGGATACAGTGCTACTTTAACTTTGCTACCATTACCTACTAGCTTACTAAAGTTAGGCATGATTCTACCTTTACTGTCTGCGATAGCTACCTTCAAAGGCTCACCTTCCCTAGACGTAGTGTACGCCTTACCCTTTAAACTTACTTCACCTGTTGGGTTACCGTCAACGTCTAGTACATCTTTAAACGGACTGACTACAGTTACTGTGTTCTGTTTAGCCTTGTTAAGTTTAGGCTTTGCTTCAGCTATGAAGTCCTTAAGTACGGTGTCCAAGTAAGCTCTACACTCTACTACTTGTTCTGGTTTGAACTCTACAGTAATTTCATACTTACCTGCTTCATCCCATTTAGTGTTAGGTGTTACGATAGATGCCCATTTTGCTGAACCCAGTGGTGTTACAAATGCTTTTACTTTAGCCATTGATCTTGCTCCTTTGCATTAATTAAATAAGTTGTTGTTCTACTTCTGGTACTGGTACTACTATTGTTTCAGTACCTATCACGTTGTCTTCACTATCAAAGACAGGCACTTCTACTTCTACTTCATGTACTACTTCTGGTTCAAGTTCAGGTAGCTCTACTACCTCCCTTAGTACTTCTACTTCTATGACCTCAACTACTGGTGCTGTAGTAGGTGTTTGCGCTACTACCTTAGTTAAGTCTATCTCACTACATCCTACCACTCCTACCAGTAGTGTAGCAAGTAGTATTTTCTTTACAGTGTTCATTACACTTGTCTCCTAAATTTTTAGTCTACTTTTGAACGGGGGTACTAGTAGTACTGATACTACATACGGTACTACGCATACCCTCCCCCCTGTACGCTATCGTCTGTACATACAGTGTCCTTTTAACCATATCCTGTGGATAACTTGTGGATAACTGGACTAACTAAATATGTACCTTGAGTTCATTACCTCCTTTAAGTCTAATGTATTAATCATTACTGTGTCAGGGTGTGGCAATACAACATCACACTCCGCTTGTAGTTGTTGATACCAATTAAGTAGTGGGTCAGACTCAAACAGTTCTACAAAGCTCTCACGTAGTGCTATGTTGAGCTTACCTACGCTGTTACAGTCTACTCCGAATGAGTCGTGTATCAAACTGAAGTCCTTAACTCCTAATGCTAGTAGTCGCTCTACTGTTAAGTACAACAGGGTAGCATCCAGACTGTGGATAAGGTTAGGAGCAATAGCATTACTCTGACGTAGCTTGTCTAACGTGTCTGTGTGCTCTAAGAACTTAAGTTTACCTATTGAAGTAGTTATCCTGCGCTCTTTACGTACTGTTTGTGCTTGTATGACAGGAAAGTCAAAGAACGGTGTAGTCCACTGTAGTACTTTGCCTTCTTTGTTCATCATAGATGCTACTTTTTTAATGTACTCCTGTCCTTTAGTTGCTCCTTTAACTATGTCGCTTATAGCCTTGGTGTTCAGTATAACCAGTAAGCGTATACATACCCACTTTTCTCCTCGCCAGAACACTTGGTCAGGTGTGTTAGCTTCTATGTCTTCAAACAGTTCCCTGAGTTGTGCATACATACCGTGTGCAGTCACTGAGTAAGGTTGTGTCATCACGTTACGCTTAACCAGACTACGTGTTATGTTGCCTTCCATGCTCTTAAGCTCTACTGATGTAGGTATTTCCCTACGTGTAGCTGTGCTGTCTGTAAACGTGATGGTTTTAGGTGGGAATCCCATCTTCATTAGTAGATTTACACGGGCTACAACCGCATTGTATATGTCAGCAGGTTTTCTGTTAGAGTTTGGATTGCAAGCTGAACGTTCCACTACACTAACTGCTTCCGCTCCCTCTTTGTCACGTAGTAAGCCACTATATATCTGGATACCACTACACTTACCGTCTAAAGGTATAGGAAAGTGTACAGGAATGCCCCTCAGACCGTCTCTAAGAGCCTTACAGCCACTTAAAAACATAAGTGGTTCATCTGCCTTACCCCATATAGAAGTGCTCTCTAACGGGCTGTCAGCGCACTGTTGTATGTCTTGCATGTGGGACTCTACCCACTCTATACGGTCTTCGTATGACTCCTTGTCTTGACCTGCTGTGTTAGCTACTGCTATTTTAATCCAGTATATGCCCTCGTCCGTAGGTACTACACCGTTCTTGAACTCTAGTAGTGCCTTTACGTTAGAACTGGACTGTGGGTTAAGCAACTGTTGTACAGGGTACAAACGTGACCTGAAGTCAGGACTGTAGCTAAAGTGAAACTTGTCATACACGCTGAACTCGTCAGCTAGTGCCAATGCTAGTTTGTAGACTACACGTTTACTGTTGTTAGACTCCAAGCGTGTAAGTGCTGTCTCACGGGCAGTATAATAGCGTTTGTAGTCCTCTTTGCGTACAAATCGTTGCTTACCGCTCTGTGTGGTGTACAGTTCACCGTAGTTGTGCATCAAAACGATGGTGTCTACGTTTAAAAACTCCATGTGAGGAATACCACCTATACATCTAGGGTTATCAGGTGGTGACAACGGGTCTACTATGTTGTTGTCTACAATATGTTGTGCTACATTCAATATAAAACGATTAGTTCTCCACTCAGTGTTCTGAACTCCGTTGATAACGTCAGTTAAACGCTTTAAATACAGTGGTTTGTCCTTATTTACGTTAAAATCCCTACCTAGTAGCGAAGATCTAGCATGTTTAGTCTGCAAACGCTTCCATATACGGTTTGCTATCCTACTTTTGTGCCTTACGAATGGAATAGTACCTGTAAAGTGGTATCCACCGTGCGATGAGCCACGTTGAGTGCTTAAATCCCAAGGTTTAGGCGTTACAACTAGGGGTTTGTACAGTACTCCTATTTTAGTTAGTACGTCCTGTACTTTAGTTATGATTAAGCGTGATTCTTCAGTCAAATACAGCTTTATTACCTTACCTGTCAGGGTACGACTAGTAGGATGGGCTTTACGTTTGACTTCAAACATGCCTGTATTTGACTTAAGTAGTAGTTCTAACAACCGCAAACAAACCGCAAGGTCTACACTACCGTACTCAAGGGTAGTAGTCATCTTAGCTAACCTACGCTTGCGGCTAAGTATGTACTCTTGTCCTCGGTTACGGTACTCGTAGTCTATGTAGTTTAGTAACTTAGGGTGTTCGCTGTGGAATGCTTCCAGTAACATGTCCGTGTTAAGTGCTTTACTTAGCGTAGTAGCTAGGTTTTGCATGGTCTGTGGGTGCTTTAAGAGTACCTGTAGTACAGTAGACACTAACATAAATGCCAGTACGTCCTCTTTGCCTTTGTATACCATTACTACGTCACGTTGTTTAGCGTTGTGACCTCGTAATGGTGCTCTGAAGTACTCTTCTAGTGTGCTTTGCACTCTGTCTAAGCCTAATCGTTTAAGTGCCTGTCCTTCAGGGGTGCTGTCACCACCCCCTTTAGCCACCATCTTAGTAAATGTATTCAGTACACGGGTACGACTGTGCGCTAGTTGTGCTTCTTCGTACTTACGTTGAATATCTATAAGACTCATGTTGTGTCCTTAGTTTAGATTGCAATCTAAAGTTTACTTACAGCCCGTTGGACTGCATGTAGTGGGTGTACTCAGCCCAATCCTGTGCGGTAGGCTCTTCACCTGCTACCATTTCACCTACCTGCACATCGTGCTTAGGATATACAGGTAACATATTGGACTGCATATCATGTGCTTGCACGTACTCACCTTGATCGTACTCTTGCTCGTCTGCTACATCAAAGTTCATAAACCAACTCTTTACTCTACCCATTTTCATTCTCCTCTAAATTTGTTTTGTAAGGCATAACCGTAGTTGTCATTACGTTCATACAGATCATCCCCTACTTTAGTAATGAAACCTACTTCTAACCCTTTAGCTACCAACCCGTCTGCGTCTAGTTCAAAGTTGAAACAAGGTGCTTGCTCTAAAAACAAGCTCTGTTTTGAGTACGTTGTCATCACTCACCTCCCCGTTGTGTATTCTCATACCTCATGTAGTCTAGTACGCTGTCTGTGGACTCACGGATAACAAGATACGAGTAGTCTGTGCTTGCGCTACAGATGCCCCATAAACGCATCATGTCCCTGAACCTAATCAGCTTGTTCTTAAGGTGTATGTCGTACACCCTACCCGTGCCTGTTGAGTCTACGTTTACCTCTGGCTGATTGATTGTAAACGACAACCTTGGTACTGGGCTGTCCCTACCATGCATCTTAAAGGATAGGTTGTGATGGTCAGCAGGGTCAAACGCTAACATAGCTGACCGATGTAGATACCTGTACGACTTGCTGTTAGTTCGTGGTTGTAGACTTAATATTAGTTTAGCCATTACTTGTACTCCTGTTCGTGTTGTAAAGGATAAGCACCCATCAACTGGCGGTACTCTCTGTTGGTGTTTAGGTCGTAGCTTACCTTGTTCCCGTCTTCCTCTGTCCAACCAACCGCACGGTCTAGTATGCGGTCGATCTCTTCACGGGGAAAGGGAAACATACACTTAATGTCTGCTCCCGTGTAGCCCTCGTACTTAAGGTGCAGTATTAAACCCCCGTGTGGTACGTTCTTAGTAGCAGGAATACGACTACATGTGACCTTGCCGTCTGTCCACTTACTCACTGAACCACTGACACGCTTTGCAGTATCTGCTCTACCTGTCATCCACTTACTAAATCCACCCCAGTTCATAAGGTTACGTTCTTCCTTGTTAAGCGGTTCAAACCGTAGGTCTGTGTACCGTGCTCCCATGTTATTGCTCCTTGGTTGAGTTTGGCTTGCAATCCCAAACTATGCTGTCTGTTATTTCAGGGTCGTACATAGCACACATATGTTTGCCATGAATGTTTAATTCCCCTGTTCTCAGTCTGTCACACAGCCAGTTCCTGTAGTCCAAGATCAAGCTCATGTGTGCTTGGCTTACGTCAGCATCACATGCAATAGTACAAGCGGCTATGCCGTCTATACTGTCTGCGAACATTCTGATTCCATGTATCGCACTGGCGTGTTTACGTTGGTGTACTAACGCAATTATTATAGTGCGACTCGTTAACTCAGTCAGTAGAGTTTTGAATACCTCTGCTTCCTGTTCTAGTGTTGTTAACTGTTGCTCAGTTAACTGTGCTTCCATTTGTTCTTCCACGCTTGGTGTTAAGTAAGTCATTGCTATGCTCCGTAAGATGGTGTGTTTCGGTAAAGGTCTTCCAGTGTCTTGATCTCTTTCATAACATCGTAACAGTCTTGATACAGCGCATCCTTGTCTGCACTGGTGTCTGCTTCAAACTCAGCGTCATCTACTACACGTAAGAGTAAGCGACTCTGCGACTTCATGCGTACTACGCTGTCTAGTCTGAATCTTCTCCAACCCTTACATTCTACGTCCCACACTGTCCATGCAGTGTTTTCTGTGTCATCTTCCTTGATACGTAGTAAGGTACGCATAACATACGTGGCAGGATACTCTCCTTCAGGTACTATCTTCAATAACTCTGAGTTTTTACGCATCCACATACTGTTCATGTGTATATTCATGGTTCTCATGTCACCGTTCTTCTTGCGGAACGTGACTTCTACCTGACCGCTAGTCAGTAACAAGTGGCGTAAGTACTCTTGCTGAGCGAGGTCATCAAGTAATGATGTACGGTCTGTGAATATAAGACCAGTGGCTATATGTTGTATGATAGCTGACTCCATTTCTGGTAACACGTTGCCTTGTTCATTCTGAATGTACAAGAAGGCGTTACCTTTACGTAGGTGGCATGATCCCATTTCGTAGCTCAGGGCTTCACTAGCTTCATGCTTATCGTTCAATTGGTTGATAAAACTCATCAACTTACCTACTTTACGTAGGGGCATACTTCTGGTTGTGTACATGGTGTTCTCCTGTTGTTAGTTTAGGTGTAGAGCGTCCTTGCTCTGTGTTTGGATTGCAAGCTAAAGTTAGCTTACTTTGTGAATCAAGCCGTTAACCATAGTGATTTCAGCAAACCACTCACGCCCTTTACCGCCTAAAAGGTGTGGTCTACGTGCTCCTGCAAACTTACCGTTAGGTTTGTACTCTGCTCCAAACATACTTGTTTCTGTATAGTTTAGGGGCTTGCCTATGCTTGCTTTTAACTGTGCTTTGGTGTCATAACGTAGTAACATCATGGTGTTTCTCCTGTTGGTGTGTAAAAGTTAAGTCAAGTATAAAGTGTTGTTTAAAGGGTGTCAACACTTATTTGTATTTAATTTTATCCCTTATAAATCAAGGGGTTACCTAGTATATCAAGTTATCTTTGAACGCTTCATGTGCTTGCTTCTGCTCTCTGCGTTCACGCTGTGCCTTACAAGTTGTGCGCTTGTAGTGTAAGGTTTGTTTCCGCAATGTTGGCTTGTAGCTTGGCTTGTTCGGCTTCATATTCTGCTTCCTCTTCATCCGCTATCATCTGTTCATCTTCGCATTCTACGCAACACTCTACGCATACTAGGCTAAACTGTTCTTCGGGCTTTTCATCACCGCATGAATCACACACGTACCACTGTTCTGATCTGTAGCTCATTTTAGTCTCCTGTTGTTGAGTTTGGATTGCAAGCTAAACTTCCTTTCGTAGTGTATTCTAGTACCACAGGCTCGTACCAAGAATTCCACCTCGTAATAGTACGTCCTCTTAAGTAAACAGCACCTGCTGTGTATACTGGTGTTAGCGTGTCTGCTCTTACAAAACTGGTGTACAAGTACGGGTTGTACGTTACAGGCTGGCCAGAGTCTACAGGATCGGCTACCTGAAAGGTTGTAACAAAAGTACCCACAACTCCTGCATGTACGTTCTTGCGTTTAGTTCTAAGGACACGCTCACGCCCCTTTTGACTAACCTTAAAGGTTACATCAAGTAGGTACAGACTGTCTGTATGGTGGACTACACGCCCTTTGTGTTCACCCTCTAGTGCTTTAACACTAAAGCATTTACGGTGTAGATTAAAGTATACGTAAACCCGTAATCCTACTAGTACGTACTCTGGTTGTAAGTGTTTCATGGTTAGTCTCCAATGTTGTTAGGTGTAGGGTAATAAGTTAGGCTTGCAATCCAAATGCTTTAACACCTCTACCGTGTACGTCAATCACTATGTTTGATCGCAGTGGTCGTGTTCCTTTTAGCCCTTTACACGCCCCACAATCAGCGCATGATAGCCCTACGGTAGTGCTAGGGCATACTACTTCGGACTCTAAAAGGTGATCGTTTGCGTTCTTAACTCTAAACGTACGCCACCCTAACGCTTGCGCTTGATTGAAGTCAGCTACAGAATCTGCGCTTGCCATCGTCAAGTACTTAAGTTGTGCATGCTTAGGGTTTTTCCACTGGTGTGTGTACCCTGTAGTGGTGTCTGCGGTAGTCGCTAGTTCTTGCCATACTTCTACAGGTACTGCGCTTGGGTCGCCATACGCTCCAATCCTTAAGTTTCTACCTTGTTCTGCGGTTGCGTATGTGGCACATAGTTGCTCACGGTTTGGCTTGCAATCCAAACTTGTTAGATCGGTATAGTTACCTCTCTTGTACGCTTTCCATATTGCCAGTGGTGCTTGGTGTACTGTCACGTAGCAAGTCGTGCCACGATGTATACAGTCACCGCATATAGCATAGTCTAACCCTGATTTAACCGCTTCGTGAGGTGGTGTGTTTTCTATGAGCACCCATGCTTGGAGCATGTCACCTGTTTTAACATTGTTGGTAGGGTTTTCTAACCCTGTAACTATTACTACTATTTCTGTGATTCCGTCTAGTTGACTGATGCCTTTGTAAACTACTGCTCCATTTGCCTTGCGTGGTGTTAGTGTTTGTTTTACTGCTTTGGTTAACTTATTCATTATCGTACCCTCTTGGTTGAGTTTGGCTTGCAATCTAAACTTATAAACTGGCTAACACTGCGACAGTGCACCATAAGTAATAGAGACTTGATAGCATACCTACTATCCCTGATAAAACTAAAATAATTACTAGTGATGGTTTCATAACGTGTACCCTCTTGTGTGTGTGGTTAAAGTGTAGAACGTCCTTGCTCTTGTTAGGTTTGGCTTGCAATCTAAACTTTAGTGTTCGCCTTGAAAACAACCATACTCGTATACTGGCTCATTGTCAAATATATATCCCCGTTTAACTAGGTATTCCCGTCCAAAAGTATTTGATTGAGAATACGCACCTTGGAATACTTTTATATCGTAGAAACCTTCATAGTAAGCAAAACAATCAAGTGCTTGCTTTTTAGTTGTGAATACTTTTATTTCCGTACGTTCTCGTGCTATTTCTACTAGGTAGTTATACATGATGTTATTCTCGCTCTTGTTAGGTTTAGGTTAAAGAGCGTCCTTGCTCTTGTTAGGTTTGGCTTGCAATCCAAAGTCTACAGATTGTCGAAATAAGACTGCAAAAAGTCAAGTGATTCTAGTGCGCCCATTACCTGAAATAGTGGTTTCAATGTAGCACCTTGCTTTAAAAAGGCTTCAAATGATAGCGGATTTAATTTTAGTTCCAAAGCTAACGCTACATGTAGATTATGATTTAAGTATGTTTTATCAAGTGTTAGTGTGTTCATTTTATTGCCCTCGGTTTAGGTTAAGTGTAGAGCGTCCATGCTCTTGTTAGGTTTGGCTTGCAATCTAAACTTTAGCCTTGTAGTACTTGGAGACTAGCAACAATCCGATCATATTCTGAGCCGATCAGGGTGCCTGAACCGTTATTGTGTTTGTCTAACACTACTTTGTAAGCGGCAATTAAGTGCGACATGCCGTTAAACTGTTCTGTTTCTTGAGTTTCTTTTTCTGGTGTAGGTTCTTTTTCTGGTGTAGGTTCTTTAATAGTGATAACAAAAGGGCTGTAACCTGTACTAACGTCCTCAGGTGTATATACACCTGCATTACGTGCTTTATTGGCATAGTATGCTTGCTTAAGCAATTTCTCTTTACTTTTGCCCCGTCCAAGCTCCAACTCCATACCCAAAGCTCTTGAATCGGATTGCATTTTGTATGCTTTACTGTCTTTTGTTCCTTTCTTAGTAAAGTTGGAAAGTCTATTATTCAAGAGCTTTCTAATCTTTGCTTGTTGCTCCCAATTACAAAACAGTATTATGTTGAAATCCTGTTGGATATTTTTGACTGCATCAGTCAGTGGTACACCGATCAAGGTATTTTTTAAGTACTCATTAATCCCTGCATCAGCTACAGTAGTGCTTGTTTCTGCCTTAACATGGTCTAACACATGTTTACTGAGTATGTCACTTGCTAGGTTATGGTCTAACTTTGCGTCTTCATTTACTACTGTTTGTGTTGTTGTTAATGTGTTCATAATATGCCTCTTTTTTGGTTGGTTGTTGTTGAAGTCGACACCAGATTATCACCATACTTTCAGGCCGTCAACACTTTATTTCACTTGCAAGCCAAACTAACTAGAAAACCCTTATAAATCAATAACTTACGAGTGAAATTAATTTGCATTGGCAAATATCAATGACTTAGGGCATGTTTTTAAAGTAAAGTATCAACAGAAGATCGGTAACGCTACTGAGAATCATTATCATTTAGGGCATGGAGTTGTTGGCTTTGCTTAAAAGAAGCGCACACACACGTAGCAAGAAGTGTGCCAAGTTTTGAGAGCGGTGTGGATAACCTGTGGATAACCTGTGGATAACCTGTGGATAGCGTGTTTAGGCGTAAAATAAAAGCCTTATAAATCAGTGACTTACAGCCTGTGGATAACCTGTTAGTAACTCTGCTTACGCCCCGTTTAGGGTGTAGGTAGTGCAGTGGTACAGGTTTTAGGTTTACGCCTTGTGAGCGGCTTTATATTCAGAATTCACTGTTTGAGCGTAGAGCATGGATTTTGCATTTGGCATGGTTCTTGCTAGGCTAAGTATAGGTTAAGTTGGCATGGTTATTGCTTGGTTCGTCATAGGTGAAAAATTTATGCCATGCACCAAAGTAGTGCGCTCGTCACTATGCAAGAAACGTGCCAACAAATGAGCTACAAATAACGTGTAGGTCATGCAAGAATCGTGCCAACTTTGCAGTACACATACACGCTGTGCTATTGTTTCACGTGGAACACACCACGCCCCACAGTGTGCCATATTATGGCAAGGGGGGAAATCGCTCCGACCTATTGTTTAATACCCCCACACATTTTTGTACCACTTTTAGACCAGATGCTACACTTCAAACCAGAGCACATACAGAAGATAGTGCTAAACACTACATGCGGAGACTGTGGGGGACATGTAATGAAAACACTATCATCTGTATGTACTCTACACACGGAGGTACGTGTATGCTACATGAAAGGAGGGGTGTAGGAGCAGTAGGACACTACCCACTATGGTTAGCATCACCTTGCCCTACCATGATACCTAACAACAGCAAGGCACATAGCTAACAACAGTACTACACAGGTACTACACAGTGTATAACAGTCATACTACTACTACACCTGTGTCTAACATAGGTAAATACACTATGTTCAAAGGGGGGGGGGGGCTTGTTCTCCCCCTAACCTACATACAGTGTCCACTTAAACCCAGATTGTGGATAACTTCCTACTTTCCCTTACAAATCAATGACTTACACACACTGTGTACATCATTGTATAAGCGTACCAAAAGAGTTCAAGTAATTAGGTTTACTAGCCCTTCCTCCTATACCTATACCGTTCATAAAGTCCTCTAAGTCCTTGTCTAACATCTCTTCCCTGTACTTGTCTAGTGCATCTTCTGTACTGACCCCTATGTTCTCAACTATAAACCCTAACGCAAGAGCTAAAGCATCCAACCTATCGTCATGATACAGACTACCTCTATCCCTAGTTATATGAGTTAACTGGTGAATCAAGGAGTAAGGAAGCAGTTTATGATCTTGTACACCCTGTTTAACGTCCCTACTTACTACACTGTAGTCAATAACTAGCCTGTGTTGGTTAAGTAAAGGTTCTACTATGTCAAGTATCCTCATTTCCTTCTGTTTACTTGCTCTTACTTCTTCTACGGAACACGGATGTATACTCTTAAGTATAGGCTTCAGTAACTCACTAAACATACCGTCACCAAAGTTACTCTCCACAACCATAACTTGACACTTGTGCTTCTTGCTTATCTGAGCAAGTCGCATTAAATTTTCGCTTGTGTACCCACCGTGAAACCCATCCACTTCACTAATGTAAATAAGACCATGTAACTGCTTAATAACAGCATAACCTGTCTCATCCTTACCCCTACCACTCGGATCAACAGCCATAATACTGTACTCATACGGAACATACTCTGAGTCGATGTGTGAAGCCCTGTAGAAGCAGTCACCAGTAAACCCTACGTTAGGTATGTCTTCAACGATTAAGTCTCTCCTGCTCCCATACGTTAGCCCTATAGGGGCTTTATGAAGGTCTAAGTCATGTACTATAAAGTCACTACACTTGAGAGGAAACTTATCACTGTCACTAAGCGTAGTATCTAGCTGATACTGTAGCCTAAACCACGACCTACCGATACTAGCTTCACGCTCTACAAGGTCTATATCTGTAAACCTACTATCCGTACACTCTCCTACCTGTACTTTACCTTCTTCTAGGGGCTGACTGATATGAGGAGCAAGAGTACCTTGGTACAACTCTACGTTGTCTGGATACCTAGCAGGATATACTATAGTCCTGAATCCCTTATCTCTCATCTTGTTATAAATACTCTCACCACTCTGAGGAGTACCCAACATAATGATCTGTGCATCACTATTGGTTTGCAAGATAGCATCATACTCAGCAACAGTAGCAAGCAGTTTAGCCCTCATAAGCTCTGTAGCACTGTTTTGTAAGCCTTCCACATCGTCTGATATAAGTATACTCGCACGATTACCCTGTAACTGACTAGTAATACCTAGACTTTTAACACTAGGTTGTACAGTAACTTCACACCCTGTGACATCGAAGGACTTAACACTATTACGCATCTCTGCATCGGGGGTAAGATGCTCCAATAAGGGAAGGTCGAAGATAAGCCTACGTATAAACTGGGCAATAGCTTCTGAGTGACTACCACTCTGGGACACGATAACAACCTTCTCATTTGGATTCCTTAATAACCTCCACGTAACATATGCACCAGTAATATAAGTCTTACCTATACCCCTGAATGCTTCTAACAATAGACGTTTATCCCCTGTCATAAGGGTCTTAGCCATATCTAACTGCAAAGGAGTAGGAGGAGGTAAATTAATACCTCTCCATACATACTTTAGGTACTCTCTGAAGTCATTGACCAATATCTTGATCTCTTTACTCTCCTCCACACTCACGTAGCTATCTCCTACACGTTAAACACATGCACTACACATGTGCTACACATTAAACATATCCATAACATTGCTGTCCTTTAGTTCATCCACTAAACTCATCATTGGCTTACTCTCTACTATGTCAACGGTAATATCATTCTGTTTAAGGAATGTATTAATAGCCGCTAACTCAGTAGGTTTTAAAGGCTCACCACTCTTAAGTAATCCTAAGTAGTAGTGAGTCTGTAAGTCATGTAACGTATTTAGTGAGTCTATACTTGCTTTACTCACTTGTAACTCCTAAGTTAAGAAATAGCCCTACTATCTAAGGTAGTTCTAGTTGCTTGTTTTCATGTCGTAACCATTCACCCACCATTGGTAAGCTATAGATAGGCGTAAACGTATTAAGCAGTAGAGTACGCCCATACACTGTATGGTACATGTCACTGTTACCGTCATGTACATCCATACCAAACGTCTTCAAACTCTTGTATATGTCCTGTATCTTACCTGCAGGAGCACCACCAAACGCACCCATCCAGTGAGACTGTGACCACTCACTGCCTAGTCTACCGCCTGTCAACCCTTGACTAAGCATATTGATACTCAAACTAAGGGGAGCAGACATAGCTCCTTTGTTAGTCGCATTAATAAAGGCATTCTTAACCCCTTCATCGTTCCACTCATACTTCCTTTCGTTAGGGTCTTTCCACCCTGCTTTGACTTCTACTTCTTCCTTAGTCATAGCAAGCATAGTAGAGACTGCGGCACTAAAGGTAACACCTACAATAGTACGAGCATTTCCTTCACTTACACCTCTAGCCAGTAAAGACTCATAGGCTTGAACAGGATAAGCAAGGAACTGAGTAAACATATAATGAATACTATCAGGATTACTCCATATCTCAGGTAAGTGCATCTTGTCACCCGACAGAATGTCCAACTTACTAGCGTTAAACACCATACGCTCAACCATATTAGCCATTTCAGGGTCTAACTTAGTTAAGTCCATCTCTTTAATAGACCCATTCTTGTTTAGCACAAACACATCGTCTTTCATGCTCTGCAACTGCGCTATCTTGTCAACATCAACCTGTAACCTAGTCCACGCTTTCGTGTCACGCTTGCTCATCCCTTTTACTAACTTAGGATTAAAGAACAAGTCAACAATAAGAGTATTAGCAATCGCCATACGGAAAGAAGCAGTAATACTAGTAAGCCCTGTGCCTTTAGCTACTAACTCTGCCGCTCTTTGACTCGTTCTCCCTGCTTTACTTGCTACATCTGCTCCTTCAAGAATGTCCTCTCCATCAATAAAGCGACTAGCCGTACTGTGGTTACTTACATCAAACGCAAAGGACATAAGCTGAAGCTGTCGTGCAAAGGCGGTATTAGGCGGTAAACTCTGTATCAAGTTCTTCATCTGTTTAAATGACATACCCATTGACCTAAGTGCCACATTTAAGCTACCTCTTGCTATTACAGTACTTAACTCTGACTGTAACGCAGTAGCCCAGATGCCCCCACCAAGAGTAGCGAAGTTCATGTTCTGAACAAACACTTTAAACTTGTGACCAATCCCATTAGGATTACTAGGAGTCATCTGAGTGTTCCAAACATGCTTAACACTCTTCTTAGCAAGCTCAAGCTCTGCGTTTGCTTTGATCTTAGCCTGTGCACGGGACATACCTGCGTCTTCAAGTTCTTTTATGACTCTAGGTCGCATTATATTTAACATCTCACTTAACTCACCATCTGTCTCAACCCCTATAGTGCGCTTAGTAGCTAACCTACCAGACTGATAACGCTGTACATTAAGGATGATTGCACGTAAGTCCTTGTGCAACAACGGTAGTATCTTCCCTGTATCCATATCTCTACTACGCCTGAGTGTAAACTGAGACTCCCTACCTGTATCACCTGTCAGTGTGGCATATATCTCTTCAGCTTCTTGACGAGAAGTCTTAAAACCCCCATCTGCACCCTGTCTATCAGTTACATTCTTATGCAACCGTCTAGCTTCCTTCAACCGACTAACTAGCGTAGTGTACTCTTTTAAACTGTTCAGCTTGCTTTCTACACTCGCTTTCTTCCTTGTGCTACGAGTAGTAATGCGCTCAATGCTCTTTCTAACCAAACCTAACCCATGCGCACTGTCTTTAAGTGCCTTACCAACAACAGAGCTATCTATGCCTTTAACACCTGATAACGCAGTAACAAGAGCAGTAGGTATGTCCACCTTGTCCTGCGCTTTAATAGCTTTAATTAGTTTAGCTCGGATTGACGTAGCTTGTGATGCCTTTACACCTGTAGCCTTTGCAATTGCTTGATCTAGCTCCTTAAGTGCCTGTTTGTCTTCTGTTTTAAGGGCAAGTTCTACTTCATTCTCTACTTCTTTCTTAAGAGCATTAAGTTCAGTTACTATCTCTTTATGTTCAGCTTCAAATGCGGCTTTATGCTCGGAAAACACCTTATCCCTACTAGCCTTAGCTTTAGCAAGAGCATTGAGTTTACTTTGTATCTTATCACGTACTGTTTTTGTACCCTTCCCTTTACTCTCTGCTTCCGCAAGTCTAGCCCTAAGTACCTCAAGATCATCGTTTAGTTTACTGACTTTACTACTAGATTTGTCTACTGAGTCTGTACCTTGCCTGCCCTTACCACCACTAAGCGCATCCTTAAGCATAGTGATTACATCTTCTTTAGGCATCTTCTTGATAGTGTCAATATCAAAAGACCTGTTAGCGTCAAACTCTTTGTGTGTAGCATTACCTGACGCATCCATGTGCTCACCGTGTGCTTTTATCCAATCGGAGAAATAACCCACACTCTTAGCAAACTCTTGTGGTGGCTCAGTCCCATGCAGTCCACGTTTAGCAACAGTATGTGCATAGACAGCTTCCATGAATTCTAGCTCATCCATACCATTCTGAAGAGTCCTGTGTTCCTGTCTGATACTCTCAATAGCCCTAGTGCCTATACCATGTATCTGTGCTTTAACGTAGTCAGCCCTGTCCTGCACACCCTTAGATTTAGAGATACCACTAACTGATAACAGGTCAGCAAGACCACGTACTAAAGAACTCTTACTAGCACTCATCCTACCAAATATACTACGAAACCCCCAGTGAGTGCGCTCTGGTGCATCACCTATATCCTTTACAACATAAGTAGTGTTACCATCTTTGTCCTTTACACTAGTAAAGAACTTACCACTCTCACCAATCTCCACTCTCTCGCCTTCACCTACAACAGTACGAGCGGAAGCAGGAACAGGGTTATTGTCACCGTCACGTAGCGCAGGGTTAGGATAGTCTACATCTTGGCGAACACCGCTCTTGCCAAACAGTCCGTAAGCCGCTCCTCCTAAAACACCTGCAAACAAAGCTACGTTACGCTTCATTTCTTCATCTTGATGGTACGCACGGTCTTGTATTACACTCTCCTGTGCATACGCTGTACCTGCTGACAACGCACCACCTATGCCTATACGTGCTAGTGCAGACAGCCCACCTGTCATACTTGCGGCTATCATCTCAGGAGCATTAATAGGATCAAGTAACTGTAAAGGAATACCTGCTCCTAGTCTACCCATAAAACTATGGGTGTCTGTGGTTTCTATCATCCTTTGATAGTGATGTGCTCTAGCGAGTGCTTGCCTATATGATGCTCTACTATTGATAGAACCGTCAGCAAGCCCACGACTTAATGGTTCTAAGTTCTTCCACTGACCATCCTTCCAATCCTCCTGTGATAGTTCCCAGTTAGGATCAGATTGGGTTTCTGTGTATAAATCTGGTCGTACTAGTTCTTGTCCAAGGCTATGTTGCACAGTCAATTCAGACTCTAGGTAACCAACACCTTTTCTACTGACGTATGCGTTACGAGCAGTATCATGCCACTGTGCTGTAGGTGCTCTAAGCATAGCACCTGCTATGAAACCTGAATCTGCGTCTCCCGTGATAGGGATAGTTAGCTCATCCTGTCCTGTAGTTGGTGTAGCCATTATAGATTCCTCGCTTTAGTGAGTCCCAATGCTACAGCTTCTTCAACTGATGATATGAACCCTAAGTTAATAAGCAGTTTAGCTACCCTATTGTCCATTCCTCTGGTGTACTTTCCTTTTACAGTCCTTCTACTTTCTCTCACTACAACCCTAAGAGCTTCCTTACTTGGGTTATCCATATAAGCAACACCTGCTTTCATCAGCTTCGTAAAGGTAACACCTGTTTGGTACTTACCGTCTACTACTAATACCTTTAGCCTGTCACTAAGCAACGAGAAGTTACTGTCCTTACTCGCAAGTTCCTGCTCTATATCAGTAGCAACACCACCTACTACTTGTTTAAGCTGTGGTAATGACAGATCACTTAGTGGCTTTTTAAATAGCCTTTGTGCTACTGCGTTGTTACGTACTGTTGCCGCTTTATTACCTGACATATCATTAGCTAACCCGTAAGCGGTAGCATTAGTACCTAAATCAGAATGAGCTACTTCCCCTTCTAAAGAGCCTACTACCCCCATAAACAAATCAGCTACTTTACTATCAGTAGGGGCAGTAAGATTAGGGTCTTGTACGTTCTCAGGTAACTGAGCATTACCTTCAGCAATCAGTTCACTCATTGTAAGCTGACGTTTTGAAGCCTGTGCTCCTGCTATCTTAGTGAGGTTATCAGAAGCAATAGTACTAGCTTCGGGCTTACCTACCCACCCTTGTTGCTGTATAAAGTCTCCTAAGACATCTTCTTCCACAGCAGGTTTATTGACCCATCCTTGTTGCTGTATAAAGTCTCCTAATACATCTTCTTCCATCATATGTCCTCTTTAGTGTCCACCTAACCTAATAGCCTGTGACTGTAGGTCTAGTTGCCTTTTCATTTCTACCTTACCCTTAGCCTGTGCGGTAGCTAACCATAGTTCAGAAACTATGACAGTTAATTCAGTACCGTGAAACTTGACAGTCAGATTGTAACTACCTTCTGAAGCAGTACTATCACTTATGTCTATGCCCTCAATATGCTCACCTAGTAACGTATAATCAGTAAACGCTTTCAGTTGAGCCGCTCTAGCTTCACTTGGTTTTGATACTGTTCCGCTTTGCTGAAAGTAGTCAAACGCCTTTCTACCAAAGCTCTTATCAAACATAGTGTTAGTAAGATCGGTTGTAAGCGTCTTACGTATCTCACTCTGAAGAACACCACTGGGACTATGAGCGTATGCTAAGATTCCCTGCGCTAGTGCGCCTTTGTCTTCTGCTTCCCCTAGTCTCACGCTCCATAAACTTGCATCAATATCAACAGGCACATTTATCTTAGAACCTTCTGGTTGGGCAATAGTAGCCGCTTCCATTGTTAGTTTCTTAGGTGCGTAGTCGTGTACTAAGTTTCTATAGCTATCATTACTACCTGTCATCAGCAAGTAGTTAGCTACTCTAGCTATCCTATCACTGTATACTTTTAACTCTTCACCGTTAAACTGACCATAACCCTTACCTTCTTTAAGCATATATGCTTCTACAGTTTCAGAAGTAACTTGGTTCTTCTTCTTCTTAGCACCTGAATCTTCTATGTTAGCCTGTGAGCCTACTAGGAATTGGGATGCTAGATCAGGAGACTGTAAGTGACCTGCTTGCGATAAGATCATAACATCACCAAGTCCACCGTTTAGTTTAAGGTATGACTTCTTGATTAAGTTCTGTAAAGCAGGTTGTAGGTGAAACTCACCTTGAATATAAGCGTACTCTGTCATCACCTTTGCAAGTGTCTGCGTATCACCTTTGGCAATAGCTTCATCCACTACTGTATTCAGTGGTGCTACGTAGGCATCTATACTTGCTTCTATTCCTTTACTTGCGTCTTTATGAGTTGCTATAGCTTCCATGTGAGGAAACATAGCTTTTGTTTCTGACGTACTCAACACGCCACTACTAGAATTACCCAGAACCTTATTAAGCAAAGCACCACCATGTACACCTAGACTTCCTATTTGATCCTTGTTCATTGTGTCAAAGTTAAGAGGTGCATTAGGGTTGTGTAAGAGTGCTTCCCCTATGTTGTAATCACTTATTGACTTAGTGAGAGCTATAATATTATTGTTAAGTTTTATAACAGAGTCACTCTTAATACTTAGTAACTTAATACCGTTGTCTACCGTAAGTGATCCTGCTACTGCTATCGTCTTAGCTAACTCTTCTATAGGATTAGTACGCTCAAGGGCATCTGACATGTACAATGCACTTATCTGCCTGTCACTTTTACCTTTATGTTCTGCTATTAGTGCGGATAGAGCGTTAGTATACTCATTGGGAGTCGTTACACCTCTCTTTACACTTCTTACGTCATTCGATACTGAATTAAGTTGAGCGACATAAGCAGTTTGATTCTCCTTGACATTAGCAGACCTCCTTGCTAGGACAGCCCCTACACCAAACGCAGTAATAGCATTCCTCTGTTCTGGATTATGTACTATGTTAGCTACTTTCTGGGACATCTCAAGGATGTTATTACCTGATGTCTCAAATACATTCGACACAGCAAGTTGCACCTTAGAGTTGTAAGCATCCTTATACGACTCATTAGTTAGTACTTCAAACTGCGCTTGTGTTTCAGCAGTAAAAGCATTGGAGTAGTAAGAGCTAAACTCCCCTTGCATAGCAATTGCTTCGTGTTGCTTAGAAAGAAGGATAGAAGGAATAGCGTTATTCTCTAACTTACCCTCTTTTTTAAGTGCAAGCTGACGGTTACGTTCCTGTTGTGCAAACAGTTTACCTGCCGCTTTACCATTAATGCCGTCTCGTTCTGCCGCTTGTTTAAACTCGTCTGTAGACGCATAAGCATTAGATGCCCCTACAATAGCATCACCAAACGCCTGACCATAGTCCATCACAGGGTCTGTATTACCTGTACCTGTTTGTGATCCACTTACAAACCCAAGGTCTACAAACTTGTTGCCTTTTGCAGACGTTATATCAGGCAGTGCTGTCTCGGTGGCTATAGAAGCATTTAAAGCTCGTTGTTGTGCTTGCTTCATCCTTTTACTCCTGTCGAGTTACCTGTGTTCCATACGTTGTACGCACCTGCGCCTGTTGACATACCTGATGCACCTGCTCCTATTAAAGAGCCTGCCGCAGACAATCCAATCTCTAGGTCTGATTCTTTCTCAGACTGTATTTGAGCTAACATAGTTTGTAGTTTTGCCATCTCGTCTTGTGCTTGTCTAGAAGCCGCATGTATTGACATACCTATTTGCTCCTGTTCAGCTTCGCCTTTGTCTACTATATTACCTTTAGTAACCATCTTCTGAGTCATCAAGTTAGTAAACACAGCTAGTGCGCTTGAACCTGCTACACCAGAGGTTGCTTTCTTTGCTTTGACCTGCGCTTCCGTGCGTAAGTACTGTCGTTCAAGATTAGTAAGCTCTAAACGAGTTACTTGGTTCGTCTCTTGTTGTAAGTTCTGTATATTATTGTAAGTAGTTAGTAAGTTAGACAGTACATCATTCTGCTGTCCTAAGATACCTAACTGTTGTAACTGTGCATTCCTACGTTTCTTCCCTGAACTCATGAGGGACGATGCAGTACTAAACACACCTTGTACTGCTCCTACTGCAAGTCCTGCCTTAGCTCCTCCTGTCATCCCTTTCCCCCTGCGGTACTTGTTGCCTGTGTTTGACCCATATATTTATTCCTCTTATGTTTTGATGATAGCGTTATCTTTACGCTTGTGTACCCACAGATCAGGGATACGAGGGTGTTCTACTCTTTCTACATGGTTTCTAAACATGGTCTTGTTCCTTAATAAGAAGTAAACATCATGCCCTACACTTATCTCGTCTGAGTGCTCTGTAAATAGTTTAAGCAGTGTCATAGGCTTGCCGTCCATCCACAGAATATACTTACCCTTTAACCCTACTATAGGTTCTGCATCACAAACAACCCAACAAGACCCCCTTTCGTAGAATACCTTAGCATTCATCTCCATCTTGTTCTCCTTTGTTAGTCTTCTTTACTTGTTACGTTACTATCTTTACTGTCTTTAAACACCATACCAATAATACCACTACCTGCAATAGTTGCGGCTACAATCTGGTTCATTAGTTCTGGCTCAATAGTTAAACCAAGACCACCAAAGAACATTATAATTCCTCTGACGGTGCTTGCTTCGCTTAGTCGTTCTAATATGTATTGAAACATATACATCTCCAATTGTTAGTTATGTGTAATACACTCCAAGAATCTCATGAAGTACTACAACTGCTAATGCACTACCAAAGGCACAAAGAGCGGTGTAATAAATGAGGGTCTTAATGTGTTCAATTGCTGTCTTGAAGTTCTCTAAGTTCACGGAGATACCTCTCTACTTTCGCTCGGTCAAGCGGTGTACGTTGTGCGTCAGGTACGCTTTGCAGGTCAAAGAGTTCATCTTCAATAGACCTCATTCGCATATCGACAAATGCTGAGTGCTGTTCGCTCCTCAGTTCTTCTAGTTCATTTGCTGAAGCATATCTACCATCAGCAAACAAAAGAAGACCAACACTCATTGTTACGATACTGACAACGCTACTCATTATTGTGATGAGGGTTATTGCTGACTTTTCCATCCATGTGTTCCTCTACGGTAATATTAATGGGGTTTGAGCATAAAAAAGAGGGTATTATTCCCTCTCGGTGTTATTACTTGCTTAAAATGAGCGACATGGTATCCAAGACCCCCAACGTAGAAAGTACCAACATAATCACAGCACCAAAAGCTGTGTACTTGATTTGTTGAAGACACGCTGAGATGTCCTTGAGTGCCTTAGACAACTCCGTTGCCGTCCTCTTCACTTCTCGTATTTCTTCAGCGTGTTCCGCTTGTTGCCATTCCAGTTTGGTTAGTCGAGTCTCCAAGTAGCACGTTTCTTGTCCTTCGTGTGCTTTCAAGCCTTATTACTCCTAATCTATATTAGTTAATGGAGTACCAAACGACTTACACGTTAAAGCATCTTTTATTTGCCCATCAGCATCTATGGTGTATATCTGATAATTCAATATGTCATCGTCAATCCCAACCCATGTGTCATCTCGTTGCTTTTCGCTACAAGCTCCTGTCGTAGTGTTAACGTAT
>ENA-OSET01000541-OSET01000541.1-sediment-metagenome-genome-assembly--contig:-NODE-541-length-42090-cov-11.382310_pt1 | contig 42090 bp, 36 predicted proteins | sample MGYA00237882_ERZ534229 | MGnify/ENA primary metagenome ERZ534229 (study PRJEB26408, sample SAMN06266212) | sediment metagenome | isolation source: Hudson Canyon methane seep mesocosm | place...
GCGGAGATCCATGGACTATAAAATCCAGCTACTTTCGTTAGATTCCCGCTTTCGCGGGAATGACGGACGGCTACTTTTGCGGGAATGGCGGACTGCTACTTTCACGTGAATGACAAACTACTACTTTCACAGGGATGACCGACTATTACTCATTTGTTGTGCAGGGCAGTGTGGAAACAGTCTTGTCATCCTCACGTATGCGGAGATCCATGGACTATAAAATCCAGCTACTTTCGTTAGATTCCCGCTTTCGCGGGAATGACGGACGGCTACTTTCGCGGGAATGACGGACGGCTACTTTTGCGTGAATGACAAACTACTACTTTCACAGGGATGACCGGCTATTACTCATTAGTGCAGGGTAATGTAGAAAACATTTTTGTCATCCTCGCGCATGCGGGGATCCATGGGCTCTAAAAGCTAGCTAAACAGTTTCTTAATCTCAGGAATGCACGAACCACAGTTTGTACCCGCTTTGAGTTGTTGACCAATATCTTCAACAGATTTGGCAGCACCACAGGCAATAGCATCTTTAATTGTATTTTCACCCACACCAAAACAGGCACAAACTAATGGGCCAATATCAGGTTGATCTGCACCAGGTTTACCCGCCAGCAAGTTAGAACGTGATTCATCGCTCAATGGTGATTCTGAGAACAATTGGCTGAGCCATGTACGTGTTGGTAACTCATGATTCGCTGCGATAAAGATAACAGCATCGAGTTGATTGTCTTTGATTACGCCGGCACGAAAACGCTTTGCAGACTGATCGGCAAATTCTAACCATTCACCTTCTTCACCAAGCTGCTGTTTCGCCCAAGCAGAATAATTATCAATCGTTGAGTCTCCGGCCAACTCATAACGCCAGAACTGCTCGCCTTTAATGCTCACGCAATAGTGTGTATCAGGCAGGTTTAAGCGTGTTTTAGATAATATAAAACCATGCCATATTGCTTGATAAGCTTGTATTTTAACCGGTGTATGTTTAGATTCTGGTTGACCAGAAATAGGATCGACAACAGGGTTTACTACAGCATCAACCCGAGACAATGAAGAATTCTGCTGATTCCAGTGCATCGGAGCAAAAAGACTGCCTTGGCGCTGGGACTCAGTAATGTGTACCCGCGCCAATACCGTTCCCCATTGACTATCAATTTGGGCTAATGCATCTTGCTCTACTGAAAACAGCTCTGCATCAAGCGGATGAACTTCAACAAAAGGTTCAGGGATATGACCATTCAACTTAGCACTTCGAGCGGTACGCGTCATGGTATGCCATTGATCGCGAACACGCCCAGTATTTAAAACTAAAGGATAATCATCACTTGTTGCATGCACTGGTGGGCGCGGCGTAATCGCAATGAATTGAGCCTTGCCACTCTGTGTGAAAAAACGTTTATCTGTAAATAATCGCTGCGTACCTTGTGGATGTTTAGCAGTGACAGGCCATTGTATAGGCTCAAGTTGCTCATAGTCATCATCAGTCAGTTTAGCTAAGCCACTTATATCAAAATCACGTATGCCATCATTTTCAAAACCTGATAAGGCAGCATGCTCTCGGAAAATATCGGCACTTGAGGAGTAATTAAACTGTTCTTTAAAGCCTAATCGCTCAGCAACTTGGCTGATTATCCACCAATCTTCTTCTGCTTCACCTGGGTGAGGTAACACATTTCGTTGGCGAGAAATACGGCGTTCAGAATTTGTTACGGTGCCACATTTTTCACCCCATGCTAATGCTGGTAGTAAAATATCAGCACATGCAGTCGTATCAGTATTCTGTTCACAATCAGATACCACAACAAGTTCACATGCTTGTAATGCAGCACGAACTTTATCTGCATCAGGTAAGGTCACAACGGGGTTTGTTGCCATCACCCAAATTGCTTTTATCTTGCCACTCGCCACATCATTAAACATGTCGACCGCTTTAGCACCGGCTGTTGTTGCTAAATTTGTCGTCTCCCAAAAGCGAGAGACTAAATCATGATGGTGAGGGTTTTCTATGTCCATATGGGCTGCAAGCTGGTTTGATAAGCCCCCTACTTCACGTCCGCCCATTGCATTGGGCTGACCCGTGATGGAGAAAGGCCCCATTGCTGGCTTACCAATTCTCCCCGTCGCCAGATGACAGTTGATAATACTATTAGATTTATCAGTGCCTGATGAAGATTGATTCACACCTTGAGAATAAAGCGTTACTACTTTTTCAGTATTTGAAAAAAGCTGGTAGAACTGCTCAATGTCTTGGCGTTCTAACTCACACTCTTCAGCCACATGAGCGACATTAAGTCCTGACTGTTGAGCTGATAATAAGGCCTCGGTAAATCCTTCTGTATATTGATTCACAAAGTCCCAATCAACAGCATCACTTTGGTTTATATAGCGTAATAAACCGTTAAACAGCGTCGCATCTGTTCCTGGTTTAAGTGGCAAATGTAAGTCTGCAATATCACATGTTGCCGTTTTGCGTGGGTCAATAACAATAATCTTTAGATTCGGGTTATCTTGTTTTGCTTGACTAATTCGTTGATAAACAACTGGATGGCACCATGCCGTATTAGAACCTTCAATAACAATCAGTTCTGCTTGTTCTAAATCTTCATAACTACAGGGTACTGAATCACTACCAAATGCACGTTTATAACCGGCAACAGCCGATGACATACATAATCGAGAATTGGTATCAATATTGGCACTGCCAATAAAGCCCTTCATCAGTTTGTTAGCAACGTAGTAATCTTCAGTTAATAACTGACCTGATACATAAAAAGCCACCGCATCAGGGCCGTGCTCATCAATAACCTTTTTGAATCCAGCCGCAACAGTATCTAATGCTTCATTCCATGATGTTTGTTGTCCATTAATTTGAGGATGAAGTAATCGGCCATCAAGGCTAACGGTATCCGCTAACGCCGAACCTTTTGAGCATAACCGCCCTAGGTTTGCAGGATGAGTCTTATCGCCTTTTACAGAGATACTTCCATCTTGTTTGTTTGTCGCTAGGACACCGCAGCCTACACCACAATATGGACACGTTGTTGATGTTGTTATATTTTTATTCATATCACTATTCTTTTCGTCATCCTCGCGTAAGCGGGGATCCATGGGCAGTGGAAGTATTAACTATCATTAGATTCCCACTTACGTGAGAATGACGGGTTAAATTAAAGTCACTATCTATTCCAATATTCTGACACATCATCAGTATCGATCTTCATCAACTTGGTGCTGACCAAATAAAATATCTTCTCGGAATGATGAAATATCTTTTTTATCATCAAGTAATGAGAAATACCAATTCCCATCCGTCGTATCACCGTAAAGTACGGTGCCTATGACCTTGTTTTCTTTTAATACTAGTTTCTTATAGATGTGCCGACTAGGATCTTGGTAAATCAATGTTTCCGATTCCTCATCACCAATAAAGTCACCTGCTGAAAATAGATTAATGCCTGTCACTTTTAATTTGGTTGCCGTGACCGAGCTAACGTATTTAGCACCACCAACATTGGCTAACTGAGAAGCACATACTTTTGCTTGTTCATAAAGCGGTGCCACCAGCCCAAATGTTTCATTTCGATACTGCACACATTCACCCACAGCATAAACATTGGCTGAATAGGTTTTTAATGTATCGTCCACCAGCACCCCACGTTCACAGGCAATACCTGAATCTTGTGCCAATTTAATATTAGGACGAACACCCACCGCCATCACAACTAAATCGGCCTCAACTTCATTACCGTTTTTAAAGCGTACTTTCTCAACACGATCAGTCCCGATCAGTTCAGCAGTATCGTGGTTCATCAAGAAGTTCATACCCTTGGCTTGTAATTCAGCCAGCATTAAATCTGATGCAGTTTGATCAAGTTGTTGATTCATCAAGGTACCGCTTCGGTGAACAACCGACACATCCATTCCCTGAATCATTAGACCGTTAGCTGCTTCCAACCCCAACAAACCACCACCAATAACAATGGCTTTTTTATGTGTTTTTGCTGTTTTGATCATGACATTTACATCATTGATATCACGGAAACTAATCACACCGTCCAATGCTTTACCCTCAACAGGCAAAATCACAGGATTTGATCCCGTAGCCAAAATCAAGCGGTCATAATGTGCAGTTGTTCCATCTTCTGCAATAACCTTCTGGTTTTCACGATCAATCTGCGTAATTGATTTACTGGTGTGCAGAGTTATATTGTTATCTTGATACCACTGCAAATCATGAATAATAATCTCATCAATGGTTTTGTCGCCGGCAAGAACAGGTGACAGCATAATACGGTTGTAATTACCATGCGGCTCAGCACCAAAGACCGTTATGTCATATTTTTCAGGTGCACGCTTTAACAGTTCATCAACTGTTCTCATTCCTGCCATGCCATTACCGATAAGGACTAACTTTTCTTTCATTTCAGACTTTCACATCATAGTTAAAACTACTATACATTAAAAAAAAGCCCCACTACGTGTTTGTAGTAGGGCTATTTCCCATTAAACAAGACACGATGATAACTTCGAATTAACCATACAACGGGCCAGTATGCAGGCTTATCACAAAGGTTCTCATCATATCTGTGCTTGTTAACCCTTTTTATTCTGGAATATGCATTTTACCTTCAGCAACCATCACAGCTTCACCACCAATTCTTAAGGCAAGTTCAGCTTGTTTTTTATTATCCATTTCTATGTTAATCACACTACGTCTAGAGTTTTCATCACCACGGTCAACAGAAAAAGCATGCGTACCTTGTTGAGTCACATCAAAAGAACATAAATAGGATGCAAATGCCGGCATTGCACTACCTACCGGTGGATCATCATTAATGCTGATATTTGGGCCTAATAAGCGCGCATTAAAATTGGCATCTTTAAAAGGTGTTTTAGGTGAAAATAATAAAATCTCTTGAGCAGCAGTTTGTGGGGCTGCAGACAAGCTCCATGAGTTGAAATTAAATTTTGCTTTTCTCACCGACTCATAATTCCATACAGGTACAACCAAGTATGGAAAGCCACACGATACTAAACGTGTTGAATATTTCTTATGGTCGATATCATCTGGACTAATTGACAATAACTCAGCAACTTCAGCAATAGTCGGTGTAAAGCGATCAATAACTGAAGAGACTTTTGTTCCAAACTGGACAAAAGTGACCTTACCATTGCTTACTGAAACATTAACCTCAATATCACCATCATTTTGCGTTAATGTTAGCGGTGTTACACCATCAGCTAAATTAATTTCGCCTGATTCACCTAAAACAAAAGCAGTTGCAATAATAGGGTGCCCTGCAAAATCAATCTCACCACGTGGTGAGAATATTCTCATTCTACGACTTGATTCATCTTTGTTTGGATTTAAAACAAACACTGTTTCAGATAAATTCATTTCTTTGGCAATGATTTCCATCTGAATAGGATTTAAATTATCAGCTTGAGGAAAAACAGCAATCTGAGCACCAGAAAATAACTGATTGGTAAATACATCTGCAATGTAATAGTTAAGCGTCATTATGCTGCTCCCAAATTAACTTCGACACGGTTACCTTCGATACGAACACCATATGAATCGACTTTAACCGTTTCATCTTCAAAACAAATACCTGTTTTAAGACTGAAATGTTGTTTATAAATAGGTGATGACACCATAGGTTCGCCTTGAATATCACCTATCAATCCTCGTGAAAGGATGTTGATTAGGCTAAAAGGATCAAAGTTATTGATGGCAAAAATCTGTCCGGGATCAGATTTTCGTGTAACCGCGGAGCGGCTGGTATCAGGGATGGTACCAGCAAAAATCGCATTATCTTCCGGCATATAAAAAAGTGCGACTTGTGTTTCTTCAACTAAGGCACATACGCCCGAGTGAGCCACTAAATCATCTACACTACACACATCTAACCACTGACTCATTATGCTTCCTCCGCTAATGCTAGCGCACGCTCTTCAATATTCGCAGGACGAATTTGACCACGTTCCTCAACAAAAACAATGTTCTCATCTGTTTTATCACTGTTTACAAAGTGACGGAAGCGCTTAAGTTTATTTTCATCTGCCATTGTTGTTGTCCACTCACATTGGTAGGTATCAACAACATGTTGCATATGGTCTTCTAGTTGTTCATTGATTTGTAATTTATCATCAATAACCACTGATTTTAAGTAATCAAGACCACCTTCCATATTCTCCATCCATACCGATGTACGCTGTAATCTATCAGCAGTTCGTACGTAGAATGTTAGAACTCGATCAATATATTTAATCAGTGTTTCTTTATCAAGATTGGTCGCAAACAAATCACCGTGACGAGGCTTCATACCACCATTACCACAGACATAAAGATTCCAGCCGCCTTCGACAGCGATAATACCGATATCTTTACTTTGTGCTTCAGCACATTCACGCGTACACCCTGATACAGCAAATTTAATTTTGTGTGGTGCACGTAAACCTTTGTAACGGTTTTCTAATTCAACGGCAAGGCCAACACTATCATCAACACCAAAACGACACCATGTACTACCTACACATGACTTAACCGTACGTAATGACTTACCGTAGGCATGGCCACTTTCAAAGCCTGCATCTATTAATTCTTGCCAAATAGGAGGCAACTGATCAATTCGAGCCCCAAATAAATCAACACGTTGACCGCCTGTTATTTTTGTATACAGACCATATTTCTTAGCCACATTACCCACAGCAATAAGGCCGTCAGGTGTGACTTCACCACCCGTCATACGAGGTACAACAGAGTAAGTACCGTCTTTTTGTGTATTGGCTAAGAATGTATCATTCGTATCTTGTAAGCTGACGTGAGCATCATCTAACACATAATCATTCCAGTAAGAAGCAAGGATAGAACCAATAGCTTGTTTACAAATTTCACAACCTTTACCTGAACCATGCTTTTCTAATAGCTCAGCAAATGTCTTAATCTCTTCAACCATGATTAAGTTGTATAGGTCTTGGCGTGTATAGGCAAAATGCTCACAAATATCCGTATTAACTTCAATACCTGCTTTTTCCAATTCACAATCAAGTACTGATTTTAATAATGCAGCACAACCACCACAGCCTGTTGCTGCTTTGGTGTCATCTTTTAATGCACCTAATGTTGTGCAACCCGATTCAATCGATGAGCACACATCACCTTTGGTAACATCAAAACATGAACAAATTTGAGCGGATGCAGGTAAGGCATCAGGGCCTAAACCTACTGATTCATCACTGCGAGAAGGTAAAATAAGTGAGTCAGGATTTTCTGGTAGGTCAATATCACTTGAATAGTATTGTTGTAATGTCGGGTAGCCTGATGCATCCCCTACTAAAACTGCACCTAATAACTTTTTATTATCTTGGCTAACAACAAGGCGTTTATAAACACCATCAACACCATTTTGGTAGGTATACACAAGCGAGCCTTCCGTTACTGCATGAGGGTCACCAATACTTGCAACATCAACACCGTTGAGTTTTAACTTGGTACTCATATCCGCGCCAGCAAATTCAGCTGAACCACCAGCGAGTTGATCAACTACAGTACGCGCCATTGAGTAACCAGGCGCCACTAAACCAAAGGTTTGTTCATTCCACGATGCGCACTCACCAATCGCATAAATATCTTCATCAGAGGTTAAACATTGATCATTGATAACAATCCCGCCTCGATCTGCAATTTGCAAACCACAGGCATCTGCAATTTCATCACGTGGACGAATACCCGCTGAATATAAAATCATATCTGCTTCAAGCTCGCCGCCATCAGCAAAAATCATTTTATGCTTACATGTTTCACCATCAACAATCTGAGTTGTGTTTTTACTTGTATGAACTGAAATCCCTAGATCTTCAATTTTGCTTGCTAATAAACCAGCCCCACCATCATCTAGTTGAGCAGCCATTAGTCGTGGTGCAAATTGAACAACATGTGTTTTTAAGTTTAAGTCTTGTAATGCTTTAGCCGCTTCAAGGCCCAATAAACCACCACCAACAACAGCACCCACTTTTGAGGTTTTCGCTGTTGTCATCATTTCATCAAGATCATCAATCGTTCGATAAGCAATACAGCCTTCGCGATCATGTCCAGGAATTGGGGGAACAAACGCATTAGAACCTGTTGCTAAGACTAGTTTGTCGTAGGCAATAACTTCACCTTTTTCAGATGTAACTGTTTTTGCTGTTCGGTCGATTGATGATGCTTTATCACCCATATGGATAGTGATATTGTTATTTTCGAAAAAGCCTTCTTCAACTAACGATAAGTCATCTGCTGATTTACCTGAAAAATATTCACTTAGATGAACGCGGTCATAAGCGGGCAATTTTTCTTCACAAAACGTAACGACATTGTAGTTATCCTTAATTTCACTTGCCATTAAGCTGACTAGGAAGTTTTGGCCAACCATACCGTTACCAATTACAACCAATGTTTGTTTATTACTCATCCGAACCTCAGTAAAAGGATTATATTAATAAGCCAAGCATTACACTTATCATGCCAACATATTAAGACATTGATATTACTAAGCTTAGCTCCATTCACCTTAAAATAAACACCCCACTTCGCACCAATAAGGTGCAGTTAAATAGCTTGTTTTGGTGCACGCTCAATAATGGTTATTTTGGTGATTTAAATCTAGCATTTTAACCCTTTACAGTTCATTTATAACGCTTTCGCAATCACGCTTTATTTGTGCAATTTTTCAGCCTTTTATTCAATCTCATGAAATCAGACACATCACCATGAAGCTGAACAGCCGCTAACACCTTACTCGAAAAAAGTGTGGCATATAACCTATTGAATACTTGATCTATGTCATATAAGACATGTTACCTTTAGGGTATAGTCCTTTTATTAGAAATTGTAGGTTGTAATACATGGACCGTTTAGGTTTAGCTCGGCTACTTGTAACAGTATTTATGCTTCTCGCCATCACCGGCGTTAGTCAAGCTATGCCGCCTGTTCCCGAAGCTCAGAGAACAGAAACGCTACAACTAGCCTTTCCCTCTGCCACTCGTATTTCTGAAAAAGCAGCCATAGCCAAAGACCAAGCTGAAATCAAAACCATTTATAAAGGTGATGATGTAATAGGCTATGCCTTTGAGTCAAATGACGTAGTTAATATCCCTGCCTACTCGGGCAAACCCGTTAATGTGTTAGTTGCAATGGATATCCTTGGTGAAATAAAAGTAGCCAGAGTGCTCGCTCACGAAGAACCCATTCTATTGGTCGGCATTCCTGAGCGTCACCTTTTTGATTTTGCTTCCCAACTACTGGGTGCCAAAGTCACTGAACATATTGTTGTGGGTCAGTCTGGTAAATCAGGAGTTCGCAGTATAGATTCCTTATCGGGTGCCACTGTGACGGTAATGGTCGTCAATGAAGTCATTATGCGTTCAGCGAAGAAAGTAGCAAGGCTATTAGGCATCGCCGGCATGTCTGCATCAGATATTATTTTACCCGCTAGCATTAAGCCTGACGTGTTCACCAATGCAAACTGGACACAGCTTATGGGTGATGGGTCTATTCGTCATTTAGAATTGAATTATGCTGAAGTCGATAAGTCATTTGAAGGCACTGAAGCTGAGTGGGTAGCTAAGGATGATCAATCAGCCTCACAACGTAAGGAAAATCTATTTATTGATTTGTATTACGCGCCTCTAAATATACCTACGATTGGCAAAAATATCTTAGGTGATAGTGAATTTGACTGGTTAATGTCTGAACTAAAACCGGGCGATCACGCTATTGCTGTAATGGGATTTGGTGATTACTCATTCAAAGGTAATGGCTTTGTACGAGGTGGCATATTTGACCGCATCCAAATACAACAAGAAGAAAAGTCTATTATTTTCAGAGACTCAGATTACCACCGTATTAATGATATCTATATCGATGGTGCTCCAGACTTTGATGAGAAAGTCATTTTCATCATTCGTGACAAATATCAATTTGATATTGGTACACCATGGCAGGTAGAGCTTTTAGTTCGTCGCCAAATAGGTGCTTTAGATAGCATTTTCACTCGTTTCTTTGGCGATTACCAAGCCTTAGAGCATTATATAGACCGCCCCGTTCAACCAGTCTTTGTTGAGGCTGAACCTGAAGCACTTTGGGTATCGGTATGGCGTAATAAAGTCTTCCAGATTACTGTCTTAGTCACTAGTTTGATTATGCTGTTCACCGTCATCATTTTGCAAGACTACCTAGATAAACACCCTAGGTTTCTACGCTTATTCCGTAAAGCATTCCTTATTTACACTGTCTTCTTTATTGGTTGGTATACCTTAGGTCAACTCTCTATTGTTAATGTTTTCACCTTTGTTTTTGCCGCCACTGGTGACTTCAAATGGGATACATTCTTACTTGACCCCATCATGTTCATTCTGTGGGGTTTTGTCGCCATGACAATGCTGCTCTGGGGCCGAGGCATATTCTGTGGTTGGTTATGTCCTTTCGGTGCCTTGCAAGAACTCATCAATGAAACCGCACGTAAATTTAAAGTAAAACAATACGAATTACCGTTTGCAGTACATGAACGACTTTGGGCTGTGAAATATCTTATTTTATTAGCCTTGTTCGCCATTTCATTAGAGTCAATGAGTGCTGCTGAACGTTATGCTGAAGTGGAACCGTTTAAAACGGTCATTATGTTGAAATTCCAGCGTGAATGGGGCTATGTGTTATATGCCGCAATTCTATTATCCATGTCTATATTCACTAATAAAGTCTATTGCCGATACATCTGTCCTCTCGGTGCCGCATTAGCAATACCTTCTAAATTCCGTCTATTTGATTGGCTTAAACGCCGTAAAGAATGTGGCACACAATGTCAGATTTGTGCCCAAGAATGTGAGATTCAAGCGATTCACCCGACCGGTGAGATTAATGCAAATGAGTGTCACTGGTGCTTGGATTGCCAAGTAACCTTCCACGATGAACAAAAATGTCCACCGTTGCTTAAGAAATATAAGAAGCGCCATAAGATGGATCGCGTGTTAAATGAAATTCCCGTTGTACAAGAAACAATTCGTAAAAAATAATATGAACCAGGAGAACAATAATGATTGATCCTAATGATAAAAACCTACCCTTGGTAGATGCTGAAGAGAAAAATGCCAGTGAACATGTAAAAATGAGCCGCCGCCTGTTTTTAGGTGGTTCAACTGCAATGGTCGGTGCCGTAGGTGCTATCGGTGCAGGTCTCGGTTCAATAATGTCATCTCCAGCTTTAGCTGAAAGCAGTAAACACACTGCAGTTCACTCTGTTGGACCTGGTGAACTCGATGAATATTACGGTTTCTGGAGTGGTGGTCACTCTGGTGAAGTTAGAATTATTGGTGTGCCATCCATGCGTGAGCTAATGCGTATTCCTGTCTTTAATGTTGATAGTGCTACAGGTTATGGTCTAACGAATGAAAGTAAAGAAGTCCTTAACCAGACATCGCATCTTGCTGGTGATTCTCATCATCCTCATATGAGTATGGTTGATGGTCATTATGATGGTAAGTATGTTTTCATCAATGACAAATCGAATAGCCGTGTAGCACGTATTCGTTGTGACATTATGAAAACAGATAAGATTTGTGAAGTACCTAATGTACAAGCGATTCATGGTTTACGTGTTCAAAAAGTACCTTACACTAAATACATATTTGCGAATGCTGAGTTTGTTATCCCACATCCAAATGATGGCAGCAATATGGATGATACGGAAGCCTATTACACTATGTTCTCAGGTATTGATGCTGAAAGTATGGAGGTGTCATGGCAGGTGATTGTTGATGGTAACTTAGATAATACGGATGCTGATTACACCGGTAAATATGCCTTTTCAACCTGTTACAACTCACCAGGTGAAGGCCTTGATTTAGCTGGCACAATGCGTAATGAACGTGATCACTTAGTCATCTTCAATATTGAACGCATTGAAGCAGCTGTTGCAGCCGGAGACTTCATAAAATTACCTGGTTCTGATGTGCCTGTTGTTAATGGTCGTAAAGGATCTAAATTAACAGCCTATGTACCTGTACCTAAAAGCCCTCATGGTATTAACACTGCACCTGATGGTAAATATTGTGTGGTTAACGGTAAATTATCTCCAACGGTTTCTATGTTGGAAATTGCTAAATTTGATGACTTATTTGACGGTAAAATTGAACCACGTGACACCATTGCAGCAGAAGTTGAATTAGGTCTCGGTCCTTTACATACAGCATTTGATGCACGTGGTAATGCCTACACCACACTGTTCATTGATAGTCAGATCTGTAAATGGAATATAGAAAAAGCGATTGAATTCTATAATGGTAAGGGTGCTAAAGGCTCTTATATTGAACAGAAACTAGATGTTCATTACCAACCAGGTCACAACCATACAACGATGGGTGAAACACGTGATGCCGATGGTAAATATCTAATTTCATTGTGTAAGTTCTCTAAAGATAGATTCTTACCTGTCGGTCCATTACATCCAGAAAATGATCAATTAATTGATATTTCTGGTGATGAAATGAAGCTGGTGCATGACGGTCCAACCTATGCTGAACCACATGATTGTATGATGGTTCACCGCAGCAAAGTTAAACCAGCAAAACTATGGTCACGTGATGATCCGTACTTTGCAACAACGCGTGCAATCGCGAAGCAAGATGGCGTGACACTTGAAACAGATAATAAAGTGATTCGTGATGGCAACAAAGTGCGTGTTTACATGACCTCTGTTGCACCTTCTTACGGCATGAACGAGTTCAATGTTAAATTAGGTGACGAAGTAACGGTTATTATCACTAACTTAGATATGGTTGAGGATGTAACGCATGGTTTCTGTATGGTTAACCATGGTGTACAAATGGAAGTAGGTCCTCAACAAACAGCGTCTATCACCTTTATGGCTGATAAACCTGGGGTTCAGTGGTTCTACTGTAACTGGTTCTGTCATGCATTACATATGGAAATGCGTGGCCGTATGTTGGTATCCGTTTAATTATCGTGCTTTTGGATTAGCACTATAGTTTGATAAATATACCCAAAACACTTGAAGTGTGTAGATTTTTTACTCCGTCATTCCCATGAAAATGGGAATCCATGGGCTGTTAATATAGCCACTATCGTTGGATCCCCGTTTTCACGGGGATGACTTGGGTGACGGGGATGACGGGCTTTGGTTAAATCAATATGCATCTTCATTGATAACGGTTACAAACCCGGCTTTGTACTTTCAAAGTCGGGTTTTTTACGGAATAGTTTATGAGAAAATATCTCAGCGTTGCACTTATTTTATTTGGCATTAGCCTTATTAATAGTGCAGTTGCGTCTGTTATCTCAGTTAGCCCTGAGAAAGACTTGCAACAGCAACTAGATCAGGCTCAAGCTGGTGACCATTTAATTCTTAGTGCTGGTGTTTATCATGGTAATTTCATTATCGATAAAACACTGAAACTCAGTGGACAAGATGGTGCAATAATAGATGCCCAAGCGCAGGGACATGCATTAGAAATTAGTGCTCAACATGTCATTATTCAAAACCTAAAAATTCAAAACTGGGGTCATAATCTCACGACCCTAGACGCAGGTGTATTTGTTAACACGCAGGCTGAACATGCTCAGATTCTAAATAATCAATTTGTGGGTAATAGTAGTGGGGTCTGGGTTGATGCCACAGCAAATATTCAAATAATAAACAATACGATTGAAGGCAATGAAAGCGTTCGTTCGCCAGATAGAGGCAATGGTATTCATCTCTATAATGTCAAAGGTGCTTTGGTCAAAGGTAATGAAATTTGGCACACTCGGGATGGTATTTATATGGATACCAGTAACGGAAATGAACTGAATGGTAATTATTTACATGATTTACGTTATGGCATTCATTACATGTATTCCTACACCAATTTAGTCACTAAAAATCATACTAAGAACACACGTACAGGCTATGCGCTTATGCAGTCAAAATTTCTTACTGTGACCGAGAATATATCTGAGAATGATGTTAATTACGGTATGTTAATGAACTTCATTACCAAATCCACCATTAAAGATAATCAGGTTATTGGTGTACAGAACATGCGAAACTCGCAAATGAAACACTCACAACAACGCTATCAACCAGAAGGCAAAGCCTTGTTTATCTACAATTCTCTTTTTAATGAGATTCATAATAATTTCTTAGCTGAAAGCGATATAGGTATTCATATCACGGCAGGCTCAGAAGATAATACATTTACCGGTAACGCCTTCGTTAGTAATACAAAACAAGTGAAATATGTAGCAAATCGAACACAAGATTGGTCAGTAAAACAACAAGGTAACTATTGGAGTGATTATCTTGGATGGGATATGAATGGTGATGGTAAGGGTGATGTAGCCCATGAACCAAATGATGGGGTTGATCGTTTACTATGGAAATACCCCACAGCTAAATTACTCTTCAACAGCCCTGCAATTGAGATCTTACGCTGGGTACAACGACAGTTCCCCGTATTAAAGTCCCCAGGCATTATGGACAGTTACCCCTTAATGCAGCAGCCACTGCACTCTTCTATGGAGCAACACGCATCGTGAACATTGTTGAATTACAACAGGCTGAAAAAAATTATCAAGGTGTTGAAGCACTCAAAAGTATCGATCTAAGCCTACAACAAGGAGAGGTATTAGGCCTGTTTGGACATAACGGTGCAGGTAAAACCACCACCATTAAACTGATTTTAGGTTTAATTAAACCTAGCGCAGGTCAAGTACGAGTATTTGGTGAAGATCCTACTGGTGACAATGCCTACCATCTACGTCGACAACTTGGTTTTTTACAAGAAAATGTTAGTTTTTATCAGCAAATGACTGGCCGTGAGGTATTAGATTATTTTGCAAAACTCAAAGGCTGTGACAAAAAACAAGTGACTGACTTACTAGAAGAAGTGGGTTTGGCACATGCTGCAATGCGGCGTGTTAAAACTTATTCTAAAGGTATGCGTCAACGCCTTGGCTTAGCACAAGCATTATTGGGTCAACCCAAATTATTATTATTAGATGAGCCTACTGTCGGCTTAGATCCCATCGCAACTCAAGACTTTTACCAAGGTATTGCTAGATTAAAAGCCCAAGGTAGCACCATCATCTTATGCTCTCATGTGTTGGCCGGTGTTGAGAAATATATCGATCGTGCCTTAATTTTGGGCCAAGGTCATTTACTAGCTGAAGGATCCTTATCGACGCTTACTGAACAAACAAACCTGCCGGTAACATTTCATCTTCAAGGGTCAAATATCCAATTACCCTCAGCGTTACAAGCGAATGCTGTAGACATAAACGGTGGTTTAAAACTACATGTAAACCAGCAACAAAAGATGGCCACATTACAACAATTGCTCACGCTACCATCACTAGAAAACATTGATATTCACATGCCAAGTTTAGAAGATATTTATACCCATTATATGAATGAAGTCCAACATAGGGAGCCACCACGATGAATGCGATCTTAACGGTTGCCAATAAAGAGTTCCATGATGGTTTACGTAACCGCTGGGTCATGTCGATAAGTTTAATCTTTGCCTTACTCGCAACGGGACTAGCCTATTTTGGTGCGGCAGCATCTGGCCAAGCAGGTTTCACTAATTTATCAACAACCTTAGTCAGCTTAGCAAGCTTAGCCGTCTTTGTTATTCCATTAATAGCCTTAATGTTAGCCTATGATGGTGTTGTTGGCGAAGATGAAAGTGGCACCTTACTTTTACTCATGACATACCCGCTTAGTCGTTGGCAATTAGTCTTAGGTAAAATGATGGGGCACTGGATGATCATGGCCTTTTCAACCATTATTGGTTTTGGTTTGTCTGCCATTATTATGGGTAGTTTTTCTGAAAACACGACATGGAATGAACTCCTCATGCCCTACGCGTTTTTTATTACGTTCGCCATATTATTAGGCTGGATATTTATTGCCATCGCCACCATGATCAGTGCTTCAGTCATTGAAAAATCTAAAGCAGCAGGCTTAGCACTGATTGTCTGGTTCATCTTTATCTTTATGTTTGATCTGAGTCTATTAGGCCTATTAGTCGGAACAGAAGGCAATGTTAATGCTGAACTATTTCCTTATCTACTCCTACTCAATCCAACCGACGTCTTTCGCTTGATCATTATCAGTTTCTTTGCCGAGCAACAATTGACAGGTCTTATGGCCGTTGCACAACATGCTCAATTCTCAATGTTTAGTCTAATATTCAGTATGTTAGTTTGGTTTATTGCTCCAGTTCTGGGGGCAATTTCACTCTTTAATAAGCGAAAACTATAAAGGTCATATGATGAGATTAAAATGCAATCCCCATTGGATAGTCATTGTTATTACTTCATTTCTCCTATCAGGCTGTGGAGAAACACCATCAGAACTACAACTTGCCCAACATGCAATGGCTATTGAGCGAAGCGATGAATGTCATCTTTGTGGCATGATTATTAATGGATTCCCCGGTCCTAAAGGACAGCTTTATAAACGAGGTAGTGAGCAAAATATGAAATTTTGTTCTACTCGTGACATGTTTGCCTACTTACTTGATCCAGAACATAAACATGCTATTCAAACAGTGTATGTACATGATATGGCAAAAGGGCTTTGGGATACGCCTGACGATGAATTTTACATTGATGCTCGTACCGCATGGTATGTCGCCGGACACGATCAAAAAGGGGCAATGGGACCAACATTAGCCAGCTTCTTAAGTAACGATATTGCAACTACATTTTCTGAGCAATATGGTGGGCATGTTTATTCATTCGATGATATTGACCAGGACTTATTACAGCAAATAAACTGATGTCACCTAATGATAAAGAGGTAGACTACCATTTTTATTTTTAGCAATTCATCATGATAGACAATCACATTTTATACAGCTTTCGCCGTTGTCCTTATGCCATGCGAGCTAGACTAGCCATAGCTAACAGCAAGATCCAAGTCGAATTACGTGAAGTTGTATTGCGAGATAAGCCTCAAGCATTGCTTTATAGTTCACCAAAGGCAACCGTGCCTATACTTATCACAGCGGATGAAAAGTTGATTGATGAAAGTATTGATATTATGCATTGGGCTTTGCACAAAGCTGATCCTGATGGCTGGCTAATCGGATTAAGCGAACAACAAAAAGAAATATCACACCAGCTTATTACTCATAATGACGGTGAGTTTAAATATTATTTAGACCGCTATAAATATGCTGACCGCTACCCGGAACACTCACAACAATACTACCGCCAGCAGGCAGAGATTACATTACAGGATCTTGAGCAACGTTTAGTCAGTAATGGTTATTTGATTTCAGCAAAGCCAACGCTTGCCGACATGGCTGTACTGCCCTTTATTCGCCAATTCGCATTTGCCGATAAAACATGGTTTGATCAATCTCCTTATCCCGCACTGAAACAATGGTTAGCAGAGTTTATCGCTTCTGAATTGTTTACAAATATTATGCACAAATACCCACAGTGGCAAGAAGAACAATCACCACAATACTTTCCTTAAAATCTATTAAAGCGAGAGCGGGAATAGCAACATAATCTGTAGGAACGGCACTTTTTCCCTGAATGGACTGCATATAATATGTAGGAACGGCGTCCCCGCCGTGAATGGGCCTAGATGATAAAACAGGTTTTTAATTTCACACATGATTCACGGCTAAATCATATTCCTGCAAACTGCATATAACATGTAGGAACGGCGTCCCCGCCGTGAATGGACCTAAACAATAAAACAGGTTTTTAATTTCACACATGATTCACGGCTAAAGCATGCTCCTACAATCTGCACACAACACTCGCTATGTGGGAGGGGATTCATCCCCGAATGGGCTTGTGGTTCGGTTGCTCGGTATTACATGTTGTTAAGGCTTCTGTTCGCGGCTAAAGCGCGCTCCTACAGATTGAACATAACAAATTTTCAGACTTTATCTTAGCCAAGGTTCAGATTATTTAAAAAAGAGACTGCACTTTGCTGTGGCGTTAACACTGGAACGGTTCCTAATAATGGTGCTGATATAGCGTGTTTTAATGTGGCGATAATCTCATCAGCTTGCTGATTCTCTTGCCGCTGATTTGCCACCCAGCTATGCAAAACAAGTCCGGATTGTTTTATCGCATCAACCGTTAATAAAGCATGATTAATACAACCCAGTTTAATATCAACAACTAAGACAACTGGCAGGCCTAATTCCATTGCCAAATCAGCCATCGTCTGCTGTTCGTTTAATGGTACAAGCCAACCGCCAGCACCTTCAACAACAACACTGTCGGCCTGTTTTTGTATCTCGTTAAAATTCTGTTTTATTACGTCTAAATCAATATTCACATCGACTTGCTGTGCCGCAATATGAGGGGCAATGGCAGGTTCAAAAGCATAAGGATTTAGTACTTCATACGATATCGACACGTCAGCTTGCTGACTAAGCTGCATCGCATCATCATTGCGTAAGCCCTTATCAGTCATGTCACAGCCACTGGCAATAGGCTTCATTGCAGCAACACGTTTGCCCTGCTGTTGTAATAAGGCTATCAACGCCACACTGATTCGAGTTTTGCCAACATCCGTATCAGTTCCAGTAACAAAGATACTCTTCATTATGTATTGTGTCGCTTAATTTGGCTGATAGGAACTCGAACTTCACCGTTATGATTTTGTTGCTTTAACTGGCCGCCCCAAGCATGGCCATAAACAACTTCATAGGTTGCTGGAAGGTACTCGTTATCGCGAAATTGTTCGTATGTTTCAGCAACTTGTTTGAGTGCCTGCTTGCCTGTTAATCCTCGACGACGTGACGAGTTAACATTACGAGCACCCAGCACTTTTAAATCTTTCATTAATGCCATGGCAGTGTCATAAGTTAAGGTATAGCGATCCGTATCTAAAACGGGCTCAGCTAATCCAGCTTCCATCATCGCTTCCCCCACATCATGCATATCATAGAACATATTTACATGAGGGTAATCATCAACACTTGCCCATGCTTGACGCAGTTCATGCAAAGTATCAGGCCCCAAGGTAGTAAACATTAACAAACCATCAGGACGTAATACACGTTGAATTTCTGCAAAACTCATTCGGGGGTCACACCACTGCAATGCTAAGTTGGCAAAGACCAAATCAACACTGTTATCAGCCAGCGGTAGGTTTTCGGCATCACCAGCAAGATACATGGGCTTTTGTGAATTGGGTAACCAACGTTTTAAACCCTGAGTTTGATTAAAATTAGTTTTAGCTTGATGCAGCATTGCAGGTGCAATATCCACAGCGAGTAACTCAGCTTTTGGATAACGCTCGCCTAACAAAGCTAAATTTCGCCCAGTTCCCACACCTAAGTCTAATACTCGCTCAGGCTGCAATGTCACCAGTGATAAACGATCTAATAATTCATCACCCGTCTGACGTTGCAGAACAGCCACATCATCATAATGTGCAGCAGCCCGACCAAATGATCGTGCTACCAAATTTTTATTGGGAAGTTCATTTGTCATTTAAAAACTGTTCAATCTCATGTTGGCATTCACTAGGCTGAGCAATAAAAGGTGCATGCCCTGCTCCAGTTAATAATGTCGTTTGTAGATGTGTTTGCAGCTCACTCGCTGCCAACAACATATCTTGAGGAATCAATGTATCTCGCTCACCTAAAATCATTTTAACCGGACATTGTAAAACTGATAACTGTTTTCTCATATCCGTATTGATTAACAAATCCAAGCCTGCCGTTAATGCTGCCGCGATAGGTGGTTTCTCAATAGCTAACTGTTCACCTAGTTGACGAATCGTTTGTCGACTATGTTCAGAACCACGAGCCTGTAACAATAAAAATCGTTGTAATGTTTCAGCCTGATTATCTTCTAAGTTATTAGCAAATGTTTGGAATATTACGGCATCCATAGCGCTAGTCCAATTTTCAGCTTTTACAAAGCATGGTGTAGCAGCCATCAATACCAGCTTTCTAACTTTCTCTGGATATTTATCAGCAAAGGCAAGACTAATCAGCCCACCTAATGACCAACCTAGCCAATAAGCAGGTTCTGGTAACAACTTAGCAAGATTGTTTATAAGTGTATCGAGTTCTAAATCACCTTCTTGCCAGTTACTTTGGCCATGCCCAGGTAAATCAACTAAATGCAGAGTGAAATTTTTCTCTAAACCTTCCGCAAGATCATGCCAAACAGCACTATGCATACTCCAACCATGAAGCATTACCAAATTGGGGCCCTGACCTATTACCTTAATATGCATTAACTTCTACCATTTAATACACAGGTTCGGTTATTCAACACATCAACTTCGCCATTCAACGCATCAGCTTCGTCATTCCATACATCAGCTGCATCATTCAATGTATCGGCTTCGTCATTCAACGCAGCAACTTCGTCATTTAACGCAGCAACTTTGTCATTCCCGCGTAGGCGGGAATCCAACATTCGTAAAGACACACACAGCCCATGGATCCCCGCCTGCGAGAGGATGACAGATACAAATGTTAATTTATACATATCACTTCCAAGGCTTCTAACAATGTCTGTACATCCTGCTCATTGTGATTAGCAGAAAATGTAATACGTAATCTAGCTGAGCCTTCAGGCACGGTGGGCGGACGTATCACGCCGACTAAAATGCCTTTTTCTTCCAAGGCTTTGCCAATTTTTATCGCTTTTTGATCATCACCAATCAATACAGGCTGTATTGGCGTTAATGAATCTATGATATTTAGGCCAAGTTCATTTGCACCTGCTCTAAACTGGCTGATTAATGATTGTAGTTTTTCTCGTCGCCAATGCTCTTTTTCCACCAGCTTTAAACTTGCCAAAGTAGCGGCTGCAATAGCGGCTGGCTGTGCTGTAGTGTAAACATAGCTTCGGGCTTGTTGGATTAAGGTTTCTATCACCTCTTCATCAGCAGCAATAAAGGCACCGGATGTACCCAATGCTTTACCAAATGTTCCCATCACAATTGGCAGTTCATCGCGATCAAGATTCCAATGTTCAACACTACCTCGTCCTTGCTCTCCCAAAACACCTATGCCATGGGCATCATCAATCAATACTGCTGCATTATGTTGCTTAGCTTGAGCCATAATTTCAGGTAATGGTGCAACATCACCATCCATACTAAATACGCCGTCACTAACGATGAGTTTATGTTGGTTTACAGGTGTATTTTGTAACCGTTTCTTAAGTGAAGATATGTTTGCATGAGGGTATCGTAGTAAATCAGCCCCAGACAATCGAGAGCCATCCAATAAGGATGCATGATTAAGTTTATCTTGGATAACTACATCACCACGCGTCATTAAGCCATCGATAATGCCCATGTTCGCTTGATAACCAGAAGAGAAAAGTAAGGTGCGTTGCTGACCGGTGAAGTCAGCCAAAGCATCTTCTAGCTGTTGATGATAGTGACAATGACCCGTTAATAAATGTGCAGCACCCGCGCCAACACCTTCTTGTTCAACAGTCTCAATAAAGGCTTTTTTTAGTGCAGGATGACTCGCTAGTCCTAGGTAATCATTACTGCAAAATGACAGCAACTTTTGTCCGTCAATAACAACATTAACGCCTTGCTCTCCAAGACGTATACGTTGTTGTCGATATCGGCCTAACGTTTTACGTTCAGCAAGATTATCAGATAACTGTTTTGACCAAGGCACGCTTGCCATTTAGTGACTACATGCTTCCTTAGTAGGCTCAGCATGTTCACCAATAACAGTATTAATACCTAGGCGGTTAAATAGTTTCTGATCATGATCCGTCCCCGGATTATTGGTTGTCAGTAATTTATCACCATAGAACATTGAATTTGCACCAGCAAGGAAACACATTGCCTGCAACTCATCACTCATGCTTTCACGACCTGCTGATAAGCGAACAAAAGATTTAGGCATCATCAAGCGAGCCACAGCAATCGTACGAACAAACTCTAAAGGATCAATGTCATCATTATCTGCTAACGGCGTGCCTTCTACTTTTACTAATAAATTGATCGGCACACTTTGTGGATGACTTGGCATATTGGCTAAGCCTACTAACATGCCAGCACGATCTTCATCATTTTCACCCATACCAACGATACCGCCGCTACACACATTGATATCTGCATCACGCACATAGCTCAATGTATCTAGACGATCTTGATACGTTCGAGTACTAATCACATCACCATAAAATTCAGGAGAGGTATCAAGGTTATGATTATAATAATCTAAACCTGCTTCTTTTAGGCGTTTTGCTTGATGATCTTCTAACATACCTAATGTGACACAGGTTTCAAGCCCCATATCTTTAACGCCTGTCACCATATTTGCAACACGCTCTAGATCACGATCTTTTAAATTACGCCATGCAGCGCCCATACAGAACCGGCTTGCACCTGTTTCTTTCGCTTGAGCTGCATTTTCTAATACTTGATCAAGTGGCATTAAAGGTTCAGCCTTTACTGCTGATTCATGATGAACACTTTGTGGACAATAACCACAATCTTCAGCACAGCCACCTGTTTTAATGCTTAATAAAGTACTGACTTGTACGGCATTAGGATCAAAGTTTTGGCGATGAGCAGTTTGTGCACGGAACATTAAATCGGCGAATGGTAAAGCGTATAGCGCTTCAACTTCCTCATTAGTCCAGTCGTGACGAATAATTTGATCGGTTTCTGTTTGATTTTCTGGCATGATGTTACTTCATTATATTTGAAAGGATTCGGAGTTAATGAACTCGTATTTCAAGCGATTATACAGCAATATTCTGACAATACCGTGCAGGCTTTGTGGTGCACAGTGTCAACACGAAGCTTTATGTGATGCCTGTATTAAAGATTTACCGCTGCTAGGCCCAGCTTGCCCCCGCTGCGCCATGCCTACACCGCATTCCCAACTATGTGGCCACTGCTTAAATAAACCGCCGGAACAGAATATAAGTTTTAGTTTATTCCGCTATCAAGATCCTATTAAGCGATTAATTGCTGATTTTAAATTTCATGACAAACTGTATCTTAGCCAATTATTCTCACAATTAATGAGTGAGGCGTTAATACATAAACCCTTACCTCAATGTTTAATTCCTATCCCACTCAATGCAAAGCGATTACGCCAGAGAGGTTACAACCAATCTTTAGAGCTTGCTAAGGGATTGTCAAAGCAGTTAAACGTTGCTGTGAATAATAACGCTATAAGACGTATTCTAAACACGGCGCCACAGTCATCTTTGCCCTATAAACAACGCAAAAATAATATTCAACACGCATTTTCTCTCCTAGACGTTAAAGTCCCCTCTCATATAGCCATTATCGATGATGTACTAACGACAGGCCATACAGCTAATGCAGCAGCAAAACTACTGAGACAAAAAGGGGCAGAAACAATTGAAGTGTGGACAATTGCTCGCACAATAGGACATGATTAGCATACCTTTTCGACATTGATGTTAATAAGCTTAAAATATATGCCTGCAGCTCCAGAATTATTACAAGCAAAACTTGATGCTCTTCTGCGCATAGCTAAAAACAATGATCAGAAGCAGAGAAACTTTCAAGAATATGAATTGAGCTTATTGAATAGCTCAGGCTTGTTTCATTTACTGTCTATTATTTTAGAGCGACATTTAGAACAATTCCAGCTGACAGAAGTCACCTTACTTTTACTCGATCCTGAATATGAATTTCAACGCTTACTAGATGCCAACCCAAGACCAGAATCATGGCAAGGTCGACTGTTATTTACGGATAGTGAACACGCACTAAAAGATACTTTCAATCTCCGAAAGCGTCCTGCTCTAGCAGAGTTCACGCCCAAACTTCACCAGGCATTTTTCCCCAATTTTACAAAACTCGGCTCTGTCGCAATACTGCCCTTAGTTCGGCAAAATAAACTTATGGGCAGCCTTAACCTCGGTAGCCGAAATAAAGACAGGTTCCAAGCAAGTATTGGCACCCAGTTTTTACAACATCTCACTGCGGTTATCTCGGCATGTATTGAAAATGCTCGATTACAAGAAAACATTAAGCAACTTGGCTTGCGTGACCCATTAACAGGCATCAATAATCGTCGCTTTTTTGATCAGCGTGTTGAAGAAGAAGTGACGCTTGCTCAACGAAATAAAACGCCATTATCCTGTTTGTTTATTGATCTCGACCATTTCAAAAGCATCAATGACACACATGGCCACCAAGCAGGCGATGAAGTCTTAAAATCTGTTGCTGCAATATTCGATGAAACAATGCGAACAAGTGATGTACTCGCCCGTTATGGCGGCGAAGAATTTGTAATATTACTCGCCAATACAAGCAGCCAAGATGCCTATGATATTGCTGAACGACTTAGAACAAAGGTTGCTGAAACACCGTTCATCACTTCTCCAACGGCATCCTTAAACATCACATTATCTATTGGCCTATCCACTCTTGATGATAATAGGCATATTACAACAACCCAACACTTAGTCAGCTATGCCGACAAGGCTGTTTATGCTGCGAAGGTGTCAGGTCGGAATCAAGTCAGCCATGCACACTATGCCTGATTAACTCATATTTACAGGGTAACTTTCTATGACAGACCGAATTAAACAGCTCGTTGACCAAATAAAGCTGTTAGAAGAGGACTTGAGTCATGAACTTCACCGACATGAAGATGAGATCTTATTTCATCTGAAAGGCAAGAAAGTTGAGTTTGAGAAAAGTGTTAAACAAGCTCACCGTCAGTTAAAAACAGGGGTGTTTCCTTGGTTATTTGGTATTAAGCCTCTCAACCTCATAACAGCCCCAATTATCTACAGTATGATCATCCCACTACTGATCAGCGACCTCTTTGTTAGCCTCTACCAAGCGACATGTTTTTCTATCTACAAAATAAGAAAAGTTAAACGAAGTGATTATCTTATTTTTGATCGACACCAGCTTGCCTACCTCAATATTTTTGAGAAGTTCCACTGTCTTTACTGTGCTTATGCCAATGGCATTATTGCCTATATTCGAGAAATAATTGGCCGGACAGAACAGTATTTCTGCCCCATAAAACATGCTCGAAAAATTCGCGACAATCACCCTCATTATCGAAGTTTCATCCCCTATGGTGAAGCACAAAATTATCACGACAAACTGAAAGAGTATCGTAACTCTCTGACTAAAGAAGAATAATGGCACTCGGATGTCGGATTAAAATTGAATAATGATCTTTTGTTCGTGAAGCCCAGCCTCTAATCTCTAAAGGCTTATCTAGATAGGACTCTAAATCAGGAAATAATGCGACATTATCCTTAGGGATCCGAATATCAACCTTATCACTCAAAACCAAGCGTACATATTTACGTGTCGTTCTAATCTTACTAACAGTCGCTAAGAAACGTTGCCACCCTAGCTTTTTACTTGTTACTGTCAGTTTGTTAATAGATATAGCTTGATATGAGTCCATCGCCCAAATACCTAAGCCTTCTTGCAATGCTAAAGCCTCAGCTTTTTTCAACTCATCGAGGTAATGTAAATTGGGAGGAATGATACTTAATGTGGCCAGCCCTTCTCTGAGCATTTGTTTGTTGATATGTTCGCCACTTTCTAAAAATAAATGAGCCAGTGAACGACCATACTTATCTTTCTTTTGTCGATCATATTCAAGTAAAACACTGCCTCCTTGCAATTTAGCTTGTAACCATTGCTTTGCAGTTTGCCCACCCTCTTCACCTTGCCGATGACGACTCTCTATTTCTGGTGTATTAATTCCTAATAGACGAACGCGGTCACCATTTTTCAAGGTAATCGTATCACCATCATAAATACGTTTAAGCTGATGTTTATAGCGGTATGTTTTAGGTAATTCTTCAACAAGCGTTGAGTGTTCAGAAGGCTGATCAGAAAAACTAATCTTGCCATTAGCATCTTGGTGACGAAATATATCCGCCAAAACGAAATTAGCCTGCATAAGCAGGCCAATTAATATTAATCCATTAAAGTATCGTCTCATGGGATCATTGTCCCATAAAAGCAACGACTAATCTGATGAAACCGCAACATCATGATCGGTCATTAATTCATAACTCATAAAAACCTCTAATATTTACTAGAGCGAATATTGCATGTGTTTTTATACGTTTTTATTTGTGATCATAACTATTAACAAGTCTATTCTTAATGGTTAACAAAGATCCTAAAAGCAAAAAGCCACCCAAACAATTAAATTGGGTGGTTCATTCAAGCTTGAACAGTGAATCGACCTATTTAAAGTTAATTGGAATCAAAATAACAATTGCATACCATATAAAAATGAATTATTGTCCACAGACAGATTAGCTTAACTCACAGTTATCAAGGATGAACACTCGTGAAGATATTGCAACAACAAACTAATTACCTCAAACAATTATTCCTGATAGTAAAGCACTCAAAATCACGAACCCTATTCATCAGCCTGTTTATCAGCTTTGGAATAGCAATAACCACCCCCTCAACGGTAATAGCTGGGTCTTACTTCACATATACCACAATAGTCGACTTTCGTAATAAATTGCGCTACCGAGTTAAAAGTGGATTTTCATCTATGGAAGAAGCATTATTATGGGCACAATCCAATGATACATGGAGTGCATGGTCCGCAAATTATGACAAAATAAACTACTCAAGTCCTATCGTGGTGAGCTCCCCCAGTGAGGGAATGAGTAAACACTGTCCAAAAAGTAATTTTGACCCTACAGAACCTGATAATAAAAATGTATTTGGCAATTATTATTATTACGCAGGTCTCCATACTCACCTACACTGGGCTTGGGGGTATTCATTTCCTGAAAGTCGTGATCCTTCGATATATCCTGGAGGCCCTATTTGTTATAGCCCATTTATTCCACCGATGCTGTCAAATTTAAAACAGCCTAGAAACAGCTGTACAACCCAAATTGGCAACCCCATCATCATTGCCAATGGCAACAAATTCCAAGTCGAAGTCGATTACCAAAGCCAAGGTCCTTTTGGCCTCTCTTTTACCCGTTATTACAATAGTACAGCGTATCGTATTAATACTGATATAGGTACAAAATGGCGGCATAATTATGCACGACATGTGTCTGCTACTGGCACAAATACCCTTGTCTATCGTGGTAATGGCCAAGCCTTTGTTTTTAATTATGATGGTAGCTCTTGGATTGGGGATGTAGATATCCCTGACACTTTAGTTGAAACACGTTCTCCTTCAGGCGAACGAAGTGGCTGGGTTTACACCGATGCTAATGACACTGTAGAAAGCTATAATGCCACAGGGCAATTAATTCAGATAACGAACCGTGCAGGTCAATCGCAAACCTTAAGTTATGATGTGGCAGAAGTTGATGGCGGCGATAATGACAATACGACCTTAGATAAGGTTACCGGCTTTAATGGTGATGTGATGTCATTTACATATGATAGTGCTCATCGTATTGACACCATGACAACTCCACAAGACCACGTTTATTCCTATCTCTATGATGAAGCCGGTAATCTGAGTAGTGTTACTTACCCTGATAACACCCCTTTTGACGATCTGGATAATCCAAGTCTCGTCTATCATTATGAGGATCTTAACTACCCTCATCATCTTACTGGTCGTACTGATGAATCTGGTAGTCGTGTGTCTTGGGCCTTTGATGATGAGGGCCGTGCAATTAGCTCTGAACTAGATGGCGGCATCGATAAACACTCTTTAGTCTTTCATGATGATGGTAGCGTGACCACAACTAATCCTTTAGGTAAAGAGACCACCTATCATTTTGAAACCCTACACGGAGTTAAAAAAGTCGTTCAGGTTCAAGGCCATGCCACCGCAAGTTGTGCTGGTGCCAATAAACACTATACCTATGATGACAATGGCTACATTGCAAGTAAAACAGATTGGCAAGGTAATATCACAACGTATGTTCACAATGACCGTGGCTTAGAAATAAGTAGAACTGAAGCTGAGGGTACGGATGAGCAAAGGACAGTGGCCACGCAGTGGCATACTGACTTTAGACTGCCCATTAATGTCACGCAGCCTAATAAAATAACCACTTATCACTACGACAGCCACGGACGATTGCTCTCACAGTCGACGACGGCACCTTAACTATCAGCACGTAAAGGATTACGTAATATGTCTAAACTTACTTTATCGCTGACAACGCTGTCGTTATTGTTGGTGTCTGTCGCATCATTTGCTCAGGCTGAGCAATCAGTGTCTTATACCTATAATGAGTTAGGGTTGATTGCTTCTGTCGATGGACCTCGTGTTGATGTTGATGACATCACGACCTTTACCTATGATGCCTCTGGCAATAGAAGCACTATCACCAATGCCTTGGGTCATGTAAGCCAAATAACAGCCTATGATTTAAGTGGTCGCCCGCTTTCAATTGTTGACGCTAACGGCACCACCACCCTGCTCACTTATGATGTTCGTGGTCGCTTATTAAGCCAAGAGACTGCGAGTAGGCTGACGTCTTTCAGTTATGATCTTACTGGTAATGTCACTGAAATAAGTCAAGGGGACGATCAAGTATTAACGTATCATTATGATAGTGCTCACCGTCCTACTGGCTATAGTGATGCACTCGGTAATACGGTAACGTTTGTATTAGATGCTGCTGGCAACACACTAGAACAAACGATTACTGATCCCAATGGTAACCTTACTCAACGTCACCGTTATATTGTTGATGAACTCAGTCGCCTACGTCGTGATATTGGTGCACAAGATCAAACCGCTACCTTAGACTATGATCTCAACAATAACCTGACTGAACAACGAGATCCTAATGGTAATCCCACACACTACGCCTTTGATGGTTTAAATAGACTTGTCGATACGACCGATGCAGATAATGGTCACACACTCTATCACTACGATGAGAGTAATAAGCTGACATCACTGACTGATCCCAATGGTTATACAACACACTATCGTTACGATGCCTTTGATAACCTAATTGAGCAAACAAGTCCTGACACCGGCATAACGCGCTTTAGCTATGACAAAGCCAATAATAGGCTCAGCAAAACGGATGCAAGAGACTATTTAACGACTTATCAGTATGACACGTTAAACCGACTAACGCATATCAACTATGCCGACACACGTTTAAATGTTATCTACGACTATGATAACAATGCCAACGCTCAATATGGCATTGGCAGACTGACCTCTCAAGTCGATAACAGCGGAACTACCTTTTATAGCTATGATGTCTATGGCAATCTCATTAGTCAAACTCTACAAACGGCAAAGCAGTCACACTTGATTAACTATGCTTACACAGATTCAGACAAGCTTGCTCAACTTACTTATCCTGATGATAGTCATGTAGATTATCGCTACGATAGTGCTGGCAATCTTATCGACCTACACTACACAAACAGTCTGGGTGTAAACCAGCGTGTTTTAAACGATCTGACTTACCAACCCTTTGGCCCAATGACTAGCCAAACCTTTGGCAATGGTTTAACGACACAGCAAGTAAATGATTTAGATTATCGACAAGTGCAGTTGGCGACACCCAATACTGTTGAACGTAATTATGACTTTGATCTCAATAGCAATATTACAAACATTACCGATTTACTCAACACTACGAATAGCCAATATTTTAACTATGACCAACAAAATAGACTAGAACTGGCTGGTAGTGACCATTATGGCGAAATTAACTATTTCTACGATGCAGCCCATAATCGAACAAGTCAATACACGCTGATTAATACCCTGTCGCTTGAGAACGATTATGACTATGCATTAGACAGTAATCAGCTACTAAGGAAAACAGCCGATAGTGTGACGCATTACGCTTATGATGAAAATGGCAATATGACAAATAATGGTACATACCAGTTTCGCTATGGACAAGATAATCGCTTGCAGAGCGTCAGCATGCATGGTCAAACCATTGCCCGCTATCACTACAATGCTCAAGGCCAGCGTTCAAGCAAAACCGTTGATAACAAAACAATACATTATCTTTACAATCAAAGCGGTCAACTACTCACGGAAATCAGTCAAGGACATGATAAGCAGCTTACACCACTACAAGACCAATCCGAGGCGTTGCAAAGCAGCTTAACAAACCTGCAGTCTGAGTACCAAAAACGTGACAATGAACAGCAGCAGCTACACATTCAATCTGAAGTCAATCAAGCACAACGCAGTTCTGAACAACGCATCTTAACGACACTTCTCCGACTAGAAAAAAAACACCTAAGACGAATAAACCATAGCAAACGCATGATTGCCAAGATCACTCAATGGCAGCAACGCTTCTCTAATACTATCTGGAGTGATTTATTAGCACGTTGGAAAACTCGTCATCAACAACGTGAGCAGGTACAACAAGTACAATTAGAGGAAACTCATGTTCTCATCACCAGACAAGAAGACATGATTGCCGAACTAGATAATGCCATTAATATAAACCAAACACTCATTGCAGGCATAGCGACACAGCTCCTGACACTGCAACAGCAACAACAGGAACAGCAACGAGAACTAGATGACATCAAACAACAACTTGTTGAACTAGAACAAAATAGTGAGCCAGTTCAAACACACTACAAACACTACATCTATGCCAATGGTAGCCTTACGGCTATTGTAGAAGACGAGCATATTTACTATGTGCATAATGACCACCTCGGGACACCGCAGACCATTACAGACACTAATCAGGATATTGTCTGGCAAGCACATTACACGCCATTTGGTGAAGCCACCATCAGTATCAATACACTAGAAAACAATATCCGATTTCCAGGACAATACTATGATAGTGAAACCCAGTTGCACTATAATTACTTCAGGTACTATGACCCAACATTAGGCAGGTATATCACTAGTGACCCGATTGGATTGGCAGGTGGGATTAATACATATGCCTATGTTTTAAATAACCCAGTTAATTATATTGATATATTCGGCCTAGTTCGATGGCCAGAGTCTGGAGCAACTAACACTGTCGGCCGTGAAGGAACTATAGTTCCACCAGGTGGAACTATAAGTTCAATCATACAAGATAACATTGCCTATGGATGGCAATTTGGATATGAACATGATAATTTTGTAGACAAATATGGGCAATGCCTTCCAGATTTGATTGTAAATATTCCATCCATGCCACCTGTATATATTTATACCCTTATTAAAGAAAGAGCCGCTCTTCCTCTAGGAGATAGGCCAACAAATTTTCCAATATTAGAGATAAGATGGTAGCTGTATGATAAAAAGTATTATTTATCTCATTTTTATGGGGCTATTAGCTTCATGTATTGATAGAAGCAATATAGTAGATCTCGATCTTCTGGCAGGAATAGATTCATATAACAAGCAAGATTATGATGGGGCGATCTCAAAATTATCTAATGTTATTGTTAATAACAAGTCTATTTCTAAAGCTTATATGATTCGAGGGCATGCTCATGCCGAGCTCAGTCATTTTGATGAAGCAATTGCTGATTATGAACATGTAATTGATCTTATTCCAAATAACTTTGAAGCCTATTTTTATCAAGGTGTTGCTTGGGGTCAGGTGAGTAATTACCAAAAGGCTATTCTAAGTTATTCATCAGCGATTCAATTAAACCCTCAATATATAGATGCCATTGTAAATCGAGGTTGGATGTATATATCTCTATCCGAATACTCCATGGCTAAGAAAGACTTTCAACCTGTCATAAATGCCTTTCCTGAAAATAAACATGCTGTATCCGGTATGGCAAAACTACACAATATGCATAATGAGTTTTCCTCTGCATTACTACTTTATAATAATGCGATAAAGTTAACCCCTCATAATTCAGCTTTATATTACCTTCGTGCTAAACAATATATTCTTATGAAAAAGCATGACAATGTTTTATCAGACTTTAAACAAGTATTTCAAATCAACCCTAAACTTATAGATGCTTATATAACTAGAGGAAATTATCTTGCTGACACTGGTGACAAACTTAGTGCAGTGGATGATTACACAACTGTTTTGAAGTTAGACCCTAAAAATATTACCGCCTATAATAATAGGGCATTTACTTATTTTGAATTGGAAGAATTCCATAGGGCTTTGAATGATTACAATCAGGCAATTGATATTGGAATATCCGATCAGGCACGTTTTTCTGAGCTCCATTACGAAAGAAGTAAAGTATTAATATTATTAGAACAATATAGCGATGCATTGATCGATGCAAAGGTTGCTGTCGAGATAAATCCCTCTAATCAGGAATATAAAGACTGGTATTTGAAAATCAACTCAACAGTCAATTAGGCGTAGGGGCTATTCTTGTAGCAAGCTATACGACTTTAGAAATACTTAGCAATTGATTATAAAAATTAAAGGGGACATAGTGGAGCTCCCCAATTAATATTAATCCATTAAAGTATCGTCTCATGGGAGCATTGTCCCATAAATACGAATCTCATTTCATGAGAAGTGTTTTTCTACTAGCGAACATTACTCCATGCAGAACCGAGATCTAGGTTCTCAAACCAAGATAGGAATCGAGCAACATCTTTACCTTTGAAAATAGCACCATGCTGTGGACATAACATTTCTACATCACGTTTACGGACTTCAGCAATCCAACGCATTTTTGCCGTATTTGATGGCATCCACCGGCGATGAAAATATTCCATATATTGTGTGTGCTCATCAAAGTCTTCTACAAATAAATTTGTAGAATCATCAGGTAAAAGCGCCGCACCAATATCGCCTGAGAAGAAGATTTTAGACTGTGGGTCATATACAGATAAATTGCCTGATGAATGCAAGTAATGGGCAGGAACAACTTCAAGATCATGTCCACCTAAGGTAATCACACCACCTTCATCAGGAATTGGACGAATATTCTCAAGCTTCACTCCAAAATGGGTAATAAAGCTAACCCAAATCTTAGGCATGTAAACAATCAGGTCTGGATTTGCTTGAATCCACAATGGCAATGATGAAATCACATCAGGATCTTGATGTGATGCAAAGATTGCCTCAACGTTCGCTAATTCAAAATGTTTGGAAAATTCAGCAGCAACCACTGAAAAGTTTTCAACACCACCAGGATCAAGTAATAAACCACGGCCATTATTTTGAATTAAGTAATGGTTCGTATCGATGACTTCTTCACGTCGCTCTGCATCACGTCCCATAACCATCCAGCTGTGTGCATTTTTTTTATACAGTTGTTCAACGCGCATAAAGTAGTTTCCTTTGATTATTTTGTTGTTTTTCCATCGCATCAGACAAGTCACGTAAGAGTGAACGTTGTCGTGCAGATTGCAGGCCGAGTTGACCCACTAATTCTCTTAACATTGATGATACAGCTTCAAAGCTCACACCATGCTCTCCTGCGCTTGCAGCTTCTACTGACGAACATACAGCAAGGTATTCACCTTTTTTAACTAAAATAGCAATGGGAGATAATAAATTGGTTAATACACCTAAACTACGACTCAATTTATAATTATTTGCTCTAAGTTCTTCAACCACCATTTGATGACCTCGATCAAAGAATCGTGCAGATGTAAGAGATGATTCCTCTTCGCCTATTCGTCCCTTAAGATCAATGTAAATTATGTAATTAGTAAAGAGCTTAGCCAAGTTTGATGCTAATTTCACGATCTCAGCAATTACTTTCTGAGTATCACCAATACATTCCGATACTTCATCACCCAGTAATTGAATATCTTGAGTCAGTACACGAAAAGCATCGCCTTCACTACCAGCACGTGCAGCACTACTTACAGCATTCGATGATAATAAATGCATCTGCTTTGCCAGTGGCACTAGCTTATGCAGTTCGGTATTCAAACTCACGCATTGTCGAAAGATAGTGTTGTACTCTTCTCCCATCCTACGTGTATGTAAATTTCCGCTCACATTTAACCTCGTTCAAGTCTTAATTGATTGCATAATGAAGAACGATACCAAAAAACAATGCGGCACCGACCCAATTATTGTTAAGAAAAGCATGCATACACTGTGCCGCTTCTCTATCTCCTGTGACTTTATGTTGGTATATGAATAATCCTGTCGCAATAAAGATAGCAGCATAATAACTAAGCCCAAGTTCTAATTGCCCACCGACTAATGCCATGACGAATAAGAAACTAACTTGTAAAACAGCAATAATAACTTTGTCATCATCACCAAATAAAATCGCTGTCGACTTCACACCTGCTCGTATGTCATCTTTACGATCAGCCATGGCATAAAATGTATCATAAGCCGTTGCCCACAAAATGTTAGCTAGAAATAATAACCATGCAACCGCTGGAACAGTATTGGTTTGAGCAGCAAAGACCATCGGAATAGCCCAACCAAAAGCCGCACCTAAATACACTTGTGGTAAATAAGTATAGCGCTTCATATAAGGGTAAGTAGCAGCTAAGAACAAACCAATAAATGACATCCATATCGTCATTGCATTTAATAATAGGACAAGCAGAAATGCTGTAATCCCTAAGCCTGCAAATAGTTGCAATGCTTGTTTTGCTTGTATCTCTCCCGTAATTAATGGTCTTTTTTTCGTTCTAGACACTAAACCATCGATCTTCCGATCAGCATAGTCATTAATGACACAGCCAGCACTACGCATAATAATTACACCCAGCGTAAAGACAATGAGAACAGTTATATCAGGCTTGCCTTCAGCAGCAATCCATAATGCAGATAGGGTGGGCCACAGTAATAATAAAATACCAATAGGCCGATCTAAACGCATTAATTTAATATAAGGTAAGACTTTACGTTGTAATGTTTCCATTACTTAATTCCCCATTAAAGTCGGCAAAAATATCTCATTAACAAGCAAAATTTTGCCGCCTAAATAAAAATGTGACCGACGGCCCCACAGCTCCTCGGGACGGCTATCTTCTTCTAGTAGTGCCATTTCATATAACCATTGCCCAGGTTTCAAACATGCCACTTCTATTGGGCCTCTTTTTACTGTTGGATCAGTAAATAATAACTCCCCTAGTGGTTTATTTCCCAATGAATTGAAACGATGCTTCATTGCCTGAAATGTATCTAAAGGGATCACTGTTCGAGCATACACATTTGCTCGGTCACCATCCATTAATCTTACTTCTCGCTGATATGACATCTGTGTCATTGGAACACCTAATAAGCGGCATTCATCCGGTAAAGCACGCATCCAACAATTTCCTAATAACTCAACTGAAAAGCCATTCTGATTATGATGCTGTAAACGTCTTGTTAGTGAGCCACTATCAGTAAGCCACGATATCAATTCTTTTGGCATTAAACGTTTTTGTGGTGCCTGCCATCGGCTCCATTCTCTTATTTCACTCATACATGTCCAAATTCTAGTTTATGCCCAAACCAACGGTTAATTAACGCCTCTACATGATCAGGGCTTGTCTGCAAAAATGTATCTGCTGCATTAGACATAACCATGAGTAGGTCTTCATCTTCTAACAAGTTAGCAACTCTAAACTGAGGTAAGCCTGTTTGTCGTGTGCCCAATAACTCGCCTGGCCCGCGTAATTCTAAATCACGTTGGGCAATGACAAAACCATCGGAACTATCTCGTAGACAGCTTAACCGTGACTGTCCGTTTTCCGATAAAGGTGCGTGATACATCAATACACAATGACTTTGTATACTACCGCGACCGACGCGACCTCGTAATTGGTGTAATTGTGCTAAGCCTAATCGCTCTGCATTTTCTATCACCATAAGGCTTGCATTAGGAACATCAACGCCTACTTCAATAACCGTTGTTGCAACGAGTAAGTCGACATCCCCCGCCTTAAAAGCCTGCATAACAAGCTCTTTTTCAGCTGATTTCATCCGGCCATGTACTAGACCGATACTCAAATCAGGTAAAGCATCTTGCAGCTCAGTGGCTGCATCTTCTGCTGCCTGACATTGTAAGTGTTCGGATTCTTCAATTAAAGTACACACCCAGTAAACTTGCCTATTCTCTTGGCAAGCATGGTGAACACGTTCAACGATATCACCACGACGAGAATTGGGTAAAACGACCGTTTTCACCGGCTGTCTTCCAGGTGGTAATTCATCAATAACTGACACTTTCAAATCAGCATATGCTGTCATCGCTAAGGTTCTAGGAATAGGCGTTGCCGTCATCACTAATTGATGTGGGAAACTATTACTTCCCCGGCCTTTATCTCGCAGCGCTAAACGCTGATGAACACCAAAGCGATGTTGCTCATCAATGACAACCAAACCTAAATTGTTGAATACAACTTCATCTTGAAATAAAGCATGTGTCCCCACAGCAACGTGTATATTGCCTGAACTTAGTTCTGAAATGACACTTTTCCGTTGAGATGCAGTTTGCTTACCTGCACACCAACCAACGGTAATCCCTAATGGTTCAAGCCATGTCTTAAAAGTCTGTAAATGCTGTTCTGCTAGGAGTTCTGTGGGTGCCATCATGACAGCTTGAAATCCTGCAGAAACAGCTTCAATAACAGCTAAAGCAGCAACAACAGTTTTTCCCGATCCCACATCACCTTGCACTAAACGCTGCATCGGCACGGGATGTTTTATATCAGCCAAAATGTCATTAACAACGCGTTGCTGTGCATTGGTTAAAGGAAAGGGAAGCTGATCTAATAATTGTTGTCTATGATGAGAACCACCACTTAATATTACTGCAGAGTGATGTTCCACATCAGCTCTAACTTTTCTCATGCTAAGCTGCTGGGCCAATAGTTCTTCATAAGCCAAGCGACGCTGATAAGGATGTTTTCTATCTAATAATTGCTGCACATCCACATCGGGTGGCGGCCTGTGTACGTACTGCAAGGCTTCAACTAAGGACGTGTTAGCGACGGCATGTAAACGAGCCTCATCTGGTAGCAATTCTGGCAAGCTCTCTTTATCCAAACATGCTAATGCTTGTACCATTAATTTGCGAAAACTTAACTGATGTAAACCTTCTGTTGTCGGGTATATTGGCGTCAACTCTGCATCAACAGAGAGTGTTGCACCTTCTTTTACCACGTCATATTCCGGATGGACAATTTCTAATGATGACGGGCCACTGCGTACCTCGCCAAAACAACGTATTTTTACGCCTTTAGCTAATTGTTGTAATTGTGTATTCGAGAAGTGAAAGAACCGTAAAACAAGAGAACCTGTCCCATCTTCAATATGACAAAGTAAGGAACGGCGACGGCCAAATTTGATTTGTGAGACTTTTATTGTTCCCTCGACTAATACCTCTTGTTGAGGTCTGAGAGAGCCCAATGCCTGTAAACGGGTACGGTCTTGATAACGAAGTGGTAAATGAAAAAGAAGATCTTGGACTTGAGCAATACCCAACTTTTCTAGGCGCTCAGCAACTTTAGCACCAACACCTTTCAGTGCGGTGACAGGCTGTGATAAAGATAGTGTGTTTACCACAGCCTTTTTAGCCATTTAAAATCAAGTGCCTTTATACAAAATAGTTAATGGAATAAAGGGCTACTTAAGCATTTAAATGCATCACTGCATCCATCTCAACCGGTACATCTTTAGGTAAAGATGAAACACCAATCGCAGCACGAGCAGGATAAGGTTGTTGGAAATATTCCGCCATAATCTCATTCACAGTACCGAAGTAACTTAAGTCTGTTAAGAAAATATTTAACTTCACAATATCTTGCAAACTACCACCGGCAGCTTCAGAAACGGCTGTTAAATTATCAAAAACGCGGCGAACTTGCGTTGCAAAGTCACCTTCAATAACAGTCATCGTCTCTGGTACTAAAGGTATTTGACCTGACATATAGACAACATCGCCTACTTTTACTGCTTGTGAATAGGTACCAATTGCTTCTGGTGCTTTTGAAGTGTGAATGATTTCACGTGCCATCTTTTGATTACTCCATCTTAAATATGATTAATTTTTACGAGAGATACGTTCAACTAAATCAACACGTCTCAATCTTCGAATTACTTTTGCTAAATGCTGTCGGTCGGTTACTTCAACCGTTAATTGCAAATCAGAATAACCGCCATCACGCTCATCTACAACCACATTATTAATATTAGAATCAGACTCGGAAACTGCAACAGCAATTGTTGCTAATACGCCTCGTTGATTTTTTGCATGAATCATAATATCGACAGAAAATTCACGACTGACATCTTCTGCCCACATGACATCCAACCATTTCTCATTCTGAGTTCGTAATTTAACCGTGTTTTTACATGAGGCCTGATGAACAACAATACCTCGTCCTGCACTAATAAACCCATGTATAGGATCGCCAGGGATAGGATGACAACAGCGAGCGAAACTTACGACTAAGCCTTCTGTTCCTGCAATGATCAATGGTGCAGCTGATGATTCATCTGACGATGACTCATCATTTGTTAATTTTTGAGCAACCACTAGGGCTGAACGCGTTCCCAATCCTAATTCACTCAATAGTAGTTCAAAACTATCCAACTCGAACTCTTCAAGAACCTGAGAAACTCGCTCTGTTGATAATGTATCCACATGACTTGAAAAAACACTAAGGTGCTTATTCAATAAGCGTCGACCTAATAACTCAGCATCTTCATGTCGAAGCTGTTTCAGATATTGACGAATAGATGAACGGGCTTTTGCCGTGGTGACAAAGTTTAACCATGAAGGGTTGGGGTGTGATGTCGGCGCTGTAATTATTTCAACAGACTGTCCCGTTTCTAAGGTTGTACTTAAAGGAACCAAACGGCGTCCTACTTTTGCTGCGACACAAGAGTTACCAACATCAGAATGCACCGCATAGGCAAAATCAACGACTGTCGCGCCACGCGGCATCGCCATAATCTGCCCTTTCGGTGTGAATACATAAATCTCTTCTGGGAATAAATCAATGCGTAAGTTTTCTAAGAACTCAACAGAATCTCCCGATCCTTTTTGCATCTCAAGAATACCTTGTAACCATTGTCTAGCTAAGCGGTGAGCTTGGTTACTACCTTCACTTTCACCTGTTTTGTATAACCAATGTGCAGCAACGCCAGCTTCTGCCATTTGATCCATATCGCGTGAACGAATTTGAACTTCAATAGGCACGCCATACGGTCCAAATAAAACAGTGTGTAAAGATTGATAACCATTAGCTTTAGGGATGGCAATATAATCTTTAAACATGCCTTGAACAGGTTTATAAAGATTATGCACAACACCTAATATTCGATAACAGGAATCAACATCATTGACCACAATTCGAAACGCATAAACATCCATCACTTCCGAAAAGGATAACTGCTTACTTACCATCTTCTGATAGAGGCTATATAGGTTTTTTTCTCGACCTTGAATCTCAGCAGTTAAGCCCTCTTGCTCCATGCGTTCAAGTGTTGAGCTAGTAATTTGACTGACAATTTCTTTACGGTTACCACGTGATTTTCGAATAGCGTCCGCTAACACGCGATAACGTATTGGATATAAGACATGGAAGCCTAAATCTTCCAGCTCACAACGCATCAGATTCATACCCAAGCGCTGTGCAATAGGTGCATATATATCTAATGTATCGTGGGCAATTCTGCGGCGTTTGTCAGGACGTAAATGTCCCAATGTCCGCATATTATGAAGTCGGTCAGCCAGCTTAACAATGATCACTCGAATATCTTGTGACATTGCCAATAGCATTTTTCTTAAGTTTTCAGCCTGTGCATGTTGCTGTGTTTCAAATGCAGCTTTGGCTAACTTAGTAACACCATCAACTAATAGTGCAACTTCTTCACTAAATTCTTTAGCTATCGCTTCACGACTCACATCTGTGTCTTCAATGACATCGTGTAATAAGCCAGCCATAATGCACTCATTATCCATGTGCATCATTGTTAGCACATGAGCAACAGCTAAAGGGTGGGTAATATAGGGTTCGCCTGAACGACGAGTTTGACCTTCATGAGCCTCTTTTGCGAAGTAATAGGCTCGTCGAATATCATCTACTTGTTTTGTATCTAAATAGTTGGATGCAGCAAAACATAAGTCATCAATCGTGAGCAAAGGCTCAGCACCATGAACAAGCTCAAGTTCCGATGCAACTGTCGTTTTTTCACTCACAATCTTTGAATATAACGCTTAAATAACTAAGATGACATTAACAAAAGAGTAATTCATAACTTAAATAGCGAGTTTTACTCTGCTGTTTGAAGCTCTTCTTCTTTTACGATGCTTTCTTCAGCATGCTCGCGAGCACTTGTTTTATCAAGAATGCTTGCATCGATAAAACCTTCAGCAATTTCACGTAAAGCAATAACAGTGGGCTTGTCATTATCTTCAGGAACGAAAGCATCTGCACCAGCAGCCAGCTCACGTGCACGTTTTGCAGCAATTAACACTAACTGAAAACGGTTATCTACATTTTCCAAACAATCTTCTACAGTAGTACGAGCCATGATTCTATTCCCAAACGAAAACCGTATATTTTACGAAAGTTCTGACTATTAAGCCAGAAGTTCTATTAATAACTCTGCCTGGACTTGCTTCTGAACATTTAATGAATGTCTTCTTGCGGAAATAACTGACATTAAATCCTTCAATGCCACATCAAAATCATCATTGATAATCAGATAATCAAATTCAATGTAGTGAGACATTTCATTTTCAGCATCACGCATACGACGTTGAATTGTTTCTTCAGGATCTTGACCTCTACCTCTTAAACGCTGTTCCAAAGCTACTTTTGATGGTGGAAGAATAAAAATACTAGTGCTGTCAGGATAATTGCGGCGAACCTGCTCAGCCCCTTGCCAATCAATTTCTAAAATAACATCCTGACCTTGCTTTAACTGAGATAAGACAGACTCTGATGAAGTTCCATAAGAATTATCAAAAACAGTAGCTGATTCTAAAAATGCACTGTCATCTCGCATCTGCGCAAAGTCATCCTGACTAACAAAGAAGTAATCTTTGCCATCCACTTCACCCGCACGAGCTGCACGAGTGGTATGAGAGACTGATAATCTAACCTCAGGCTGTTTAGCTACCAACGCATTAACTAAACTTGTTTTTCCGGCACCTGATGGTGCGGCTACAATAAATAAACTTCCACTCATCCTTTTACTCACTAACCTTAGAGATAACAAACCATATCAGTATAAGCTATTCATCTTATTTTCTGTGTTAAAAAGCGTATTTTAGTTCAAGCCTAATTAAAAAATGGTCAGGAATTAAGTAGTAATGGTTATTACGTGCATCAACCACTCAACTTAACAAATTGAAACAAAAAAGCCCCAGTATCACTACTGAGGCCTCTTCTTATTTCTCCTGTCAATCAGTTAAGACTGAATTGCTTGATTAATCAATAATGCTATTGTTGTTTAATAAACTATTCAACATTGCAACCGGATCATCAGCGCCAGTAATAGCAACATTATTCAAGTCTATCGTTTGGACAGGAGCAGCGACAGTTGTCACACCAGCATTCGTAACTGCATCACCAATCAATAATTGTAAATGACCACCATTATCGACAGCCTGAATACCGTAGTCGACCCCATTACCATTGGTCAATAAATCAGCAAGATTCAGCACATCACCTTCTAGTGCATTAAAATCAATCACTTGGTCAGCTGCTGGAGTAGCTATAACGCCCTCATCACCATCATTCCAAACAAACAGATCAGCACCTTCACCACCAATAAGGATGTCATTACCCTCACCACCAATTAACGTATCATCGCCAGCCCCACCTTCAATGTGGTCATCACCAGCTAATCCATCAATGACATTAGCACTCTCACCACCAATAATGACATCATCAGCCGCAGTACCATCGATAGTCGCATCATCTAAAACAACTGGTGTTGGTAATGTAGCGGTTGTATCTCCAATTTGCACTGTTAATGTAGCCGTATCAGAATCACCATCTGCTTGTTCTAACTGATAAGTGAATACTTCCTGCTGGCCAATCGTTGCATTCGCATTAGCCGTGTAGACATAAGAACCATCTGCATACATAGTGAGAGAACCGTTTGTGCCAGCCACGTTCATTCCATCAGTAACTGTCACAAAACCAGAACCATCATTTATTAACAGGCTGGCACCTTCACTGCCTTGGTCATCAAGTGCAAGTGCAGTACTACTAACATCTGCATTTGCATCGGTAATCACATTACCT
>ENA-OSET01000542-OSET01000542.1-sediment-metagenome-genome-assembly--contig:-NODE-542-length-42015-cov-25.669512_pt1 | contig 42015 bp, 30 predicted proteins | sample MGYA00237882_ERZ534229 | MGnify/ENA primary metagenome ERZ534229 (study PRJEB26408, sample SAMN06266212) | sediment metagenome | isolation source: Hudson Canyon methane seep mesocosm | place...
ATTTTGTTTTTAATCGCGATTTTGAATGATCGAGGCACGCAACGAGATCATCATGAGTCGTCTAAATATTTTGGCGGTGCGAACCGTTTTGTTGAGCACAGTGTTCGTCACAAAGATGCCGTGCTTAGTATGGGAATGAGTCAGGCGTTGGTTGATAAATGGACTGATCTGCAGCAGGGCGGGTTAGGCTTTCAATCTAAAGCGGCCGATCGAAATGCGGTGTTGTCGTCGTTCGCTAAAACGTTTCGACAGTTTATCCAAATTGCTATCTTGGCGGTGGGGGCCTGGTTAACCATTCAAGATTTAAGCACAGCGGGCGTGATGATCGCGGCCTCTATTATCGCCGCGCGAGCATTAGCGCCAGTTGAGCAGTCTATTCAAGGGTGGCGAAATTTGTCGAAGGCCAAAGAGAATTATGCAAATTTAGACCTGTTTTTGCATGCGCAGGATGCGCGAGAAACCGTGACTACCTTGCCAGAGCCAAGTGGCCATTTAATGCTTCAAAATGTGTTTGCAATTCCCGCTATTGATGGCAAGGGGGAGCAGGGTGAAGAGCCGCTTATTCGTAATGTGAGCTTGGCGTTGCAGCCCGGGCAAGTGCTTGGCATTGCCGGTGCGAGTGGGTCGGGTAAATCAACGCTTATGCGTTTGATGGCTGGGGTGATTTTGCCAATGCGCGGCACAGTGCGTGTAGACGGCGCTGAATTAACCCGTTCGCTGCAAACGCAGTTTTCGCAATACATCGGTTATTTACCACAAGACGTTGAGCTGTTTGATGGCACCATTGCCGAAAATATTGCGCGCTTTACCGATGCGTCGGATGAAGCCATTGTGAGGGCGGCGCAATTGGCGGGCGCTCATGAGCTCATTTTATCGCTGAGAGAAGGGTACCAAACCCAAGTTGGGCCCGGCGGACTCAATCTTTCAGGTGGTCAGCGCCAACGTGTGGGCTTAGCCCGAGCGTTGTTTGGCTCGCCAAAACTAGTCTTCTTAGATGAGCCGACCTCGAATTTAGATGAACCCGGCACCATGGCCTTGTTGAAGGCGGTTCAACAATTGAAAACGCAGGGCGTAACTATTGTAGTGATTGCTCATCAACCACGTTTATTTTTGCTTGCTGATTTGCTTGCTGTCATGAAACAAGGCGTATTAGAGACGCTTGGTCCAACGCGGGAAGTGTTAGAGGCGCTTCGGACGACGCAAACCGATGTCGCAAAGCAGAACAAAAGCTCCGTGTTGTATTCTGCGCAAATGAAAACCGCAGGTGGGGAAAGCCCCAAAGAGCAGCAAGAGGGGCATGAATAATGAAAATTTCACTCGCGCCCGCGGTACCCTATGATATGAAACGACTCATATTAACTGGCTTCGCTGCGGTTTTATTTGGTGTACTTGGTTTTCTATGCTGGGCAATTTTAACGCCACTTGATAGCGCGGTCGTAGCGCAAGGAACGGTGCAAGTTGTTTCACAAAACAAACAGGTGCAGCATTTAGAGGGTGGCATTGTTGAGCAGATTTATGCGCAAGAAGATCAGTTAGTTAAGGCAGGTGACTTGCTGTTGAGCTTGGACAGTACCTTTGCCGGTTCAGAGCATCAACGTTTAATAATGAAGACCTATGAGTTAAAAGTTCGAGCGTCGTTATTAAAGGCGCAGCGCGCTTTACAAAACACGATTGTGTTTCCAGATGGCGATTACATGGGGTTAGAGGACGAATGGCGAGAGAATCAGCATTTGACGGCGCAGCAGCTATTTGATTTAACGCGCGGGAATTTACAGAGTAAGTTATCGATTAGTGATAAACGTTTGCGCCAACTACAAGAACAATTGCGGGGCCTCGACAAAGAACATGTAGCCAAGATGCAGCAGCTCGGGTTTATGGATGAAGAGATCGCATCATGGAAGCAAATGGTCGAGAAAAAACTTGCCAATAAGCTACGGTTTCTGGAGATTCAAAGCGAGGCAGCGGAGCTAAGGGGCATTATTGCAAAAATAGAAGCTCAAAAAGCTGAGGTTCGGGTGAAGGTGAGCGAGGTTGAGCTCGAAAAACTTAGTGCGCAGCAGCTATACCAAGAACAGGCCGCCAAAGAATTACGTGATATACAATTTAGTTTAGAGGATACGTCTGGCAGCCTGGCCACTTCAAAGAATGTGTTAGGCCGGGTAGAAATTCGTGCGCCGGTAGACGGTCGTATAACGGGCTTAAATGTGCATACCATTGGGGCGGTTGTTAAACCCGGTGAAACCTTGATGGAGATCGTGCCGAATAAGGATAGCTTAATCGTTGAAACGCGGGTTAACCCAACGGATATTGATCAGGTGTTCCAGGGTATGAGTGCCCGCATACGCGTGTCCTCGTTTAAGCGGCACGAGCTACCCGAAATTGAGGGTATTGTTGAGTCGGTTTCAGCGGATGCATTCGAGGAGGAACGCAGTCAGGCGCAGTATTACATTGCGCGGGTCTCTATTTCTAAATTCATTCTTCAAGAAATGGATGATCCATCTATTGACATGTCGTCAATTCAGCCGGGAATGCCAACGGAGGTGATGATTATTACGGGTTCATCGACACCCGCACAGTACTTAACCGAACCAATTTTGAATGCGTTCAATCGCGCATGGCGAGATGGATAGAAATGAGGAGGCGGCTAATGGTCATTAGCCGCCCTGAAGAGCGTTTAGCTTTGTCGGCGACGTGCCAAACCAAGGCCAAATAAACCAAGGCCAAGTAGGGCTAATGCTGAGGGTTCAAACACGGGTGTGACGAAGTCTACGCGCGCAACGAAGTCATTGAAATCGCGATCGCCGCCGTTGTATTGATCGTCCCAGAATAAGATAAATTTAGTAGGGTCATCAATGCGTTGAAAAGCCAGCATATGATCTAAACCATCAAGATTAAGTGAGTTGTCGCTGTACCACTGATGGTCTTGATTATTTTGCGTGTGAAGGAAAAACGTAAAGCTGTTGGGCGCATCCATCAGCGAAAACCAATCACCAGGTCCTGATCCCTCGTTTATAAGAATCGTTTCATTTGAACCGTCGCTATGTGCATAGCCCATTGCGTTGTTATAGCCCGAGATCTCGGCTTTAAATTTAACTCTACTCGAGCCTGAGAGATTCCAAAGCGCATCATTGGCAATCGCTGTCGAATGAAAATTGCTCTCGGTTATGTTCCCGCCATCGCTGTTGGCTTGGGAAACCAATGTCGAGAAATCGGGAACCGCGAGTGCAGGGGTGCTCAGACAAACGGCTAATGTAGCACTGGTAACAAGGCTGCTTAACTTCATAATAAGATCCTTTTAATTTGTATAATATTAGTTAAAGCATAAGGTATGCCAGATAATTTAAATGGTATATAAAATAGTATTTTGTATTTAGTTTTTCACTGGGATTTAGTTGCGATCTGTAAAATATACTGACACGCTGATTTGTCTAAGGTAAAAAACAATCGCAGTGCGCATCTAAGTTGTATTGCAGTTGCTAGGGGCAAGGCATACAATCGAACACACTGTCGGGGAGCTTTCATTAGGTAGGAAGCTGAGACTGTTATGCTTGCTGTACACATTGGTGACATCTTATGTGAAAGGCTGAATACAGGACCCGTTGAACCTGATTTGGTTAACACCAACGTAGGGAACAGAGTGCCTTTGTTTTGGTCGCTGTTCCTGAAATATTATAATCGGAGCACCCTATGAGTGAAGACACTTCTAACACTTCTCAGTTATCTAGTAAAAAAGCAAAGCTCTCAGACGCGAATATTACCAAAACCGCTCATGTTGATGCGTTATCCACAGCGCCATTTCCTGCTTCGCAAAAAATCTATGTAACGGGTAGTCGCGACGATATTCAGGTCGCGATGCGAGAAATCTCATTAAGCCCCACGAAATTGCAAGACGACAAAGAAGAAGTGAATCCGCCCGTGCGCATTTACGATACATCAGGCCCTTACACCGACCCAAACAAAGAGATTGACGTTCGATTGGGGCTGAATACGCTGCGAGAAAAATGGATTCTTGAGCGAAGTGACACCGAGCTTTTAGAAGGTTTTAGCTCTGAATATGCCAATATCCGAGATAAAAACATTGCGTTGGAAGGATTGCGCTTTGAATACAAGCGGCAACCACGTCGTGCAAAGTCGGGTGAGAACGTCACACAACTGCATTATGCTCGAAAGGGCATGATTACCCCAGAAATGGAATATATCGCTATCCGCGAAAACCTAGCGCTTTCAGAGGCTGAGTTAGAGAAAGCGGTTGCAGAGCAGCATCCGGGGCAAAGTTTTGGCGCGTCCATTCCAAAAATTATTACGCCCGAATTTGTCCGCGATGAAATTGCTCGCGGCCGTGCCGTGATTCCGAACAACATTAATCACCCCGAATCAGAGCCGATGATTATTGGGCGTAATTTTCGTACCAAAGTAAATGCGAATATTGGTAATTCAGCGGTAACCTCATCTATTCAAGAAGAAGTTGAAAAAACAGTCTGGGCGACCCGCTGGGGCGCAGACACCGTAATGGATTTGTCTACCGGCCAGAATATCCACGAAACACGCGAATGGATTATTCGCAACTCGTCTGTGCCGATTGGTACAGTGCCTATTTACCAAGCGCTCGAAAAGTGTGGTGGTGTAGCCGAAGATCTTACTTGGGAGTTATTCAGGGATACCTTGATCGAGCAGGCAGAGCAGGGCGTTGATTATTTCACCATCCATGCGGGTGTATTGCTACGTTATGTGCCCATGACGGCAAAACGTGTGACCGGTATTGTGAGTCGTGGTGGCTCGATTATGGCGAAGTGGTGTCTAGCGCACCATAAAGAAAACTTTCTCTATACGCATTTTGAAGACATTTGCGAGATATTAAAAGCGTACGATGTATGCTTTTCGCTGGGCGATGGCCTGCGGCCAGGTTCTGTGGCCGATGCGAATGACGAGGCGCAATTTTCAGAATTACGCACGTTGGGTGAATTGACCAAAATTGCTTGGAAGCATGATGTGCAGTGTTTTATCGAGGGCCCCGGTCATGTGCCGATGCACATGATTAAAGAAAACATGGAGGAGCAACTCAAACATTGTAGTGAGGCACCCTTTTACACGCTCGGGCCGCTTACCACGGACATTGCCCCAGGTTATGATCATTTCACCTCAGGTATCGGTGCCGCCTTAATTGGTTGGTATGGTTGCGCGATGCTTTGCTATGTGACGCCCAAGGAGCACTTAGGCTTACCGAACAAAGACGACGTGAAGCAGGGCTTAATTACTTACAAAATTGCGGCTCATGCAGCCGATTTGGCAAAAGGGCACCCGGGCGCGCAACTTCACGATAATGCAATGTCTAAGGCGCGATTTGAATTCCGTTGGGAAGACCAATTTAATCTAGCGATTGATCCGGATACAGCACGTGCTTACCATGATGAAACCCTCCCTAAAGACTCAGCCAAGGTTGCTCACTTTTGCTCGATGTGTGGGCCTAAATTCTGTTCGATGAAGATTTCTCAAGAAGTGCGAGATTTTGCTAACGCCCAAGAGGCGGCGAAAGAAGGCGGAGTAGAAGCGCAGAAGGGTATGCAAGAAATGTCTGAAAAGTTTAAACAAGATGGCAGTGCGCTCTACCATGAGGTTTAACGGCGTTAGTTAATCAATTTGTTTGTAGTCAAAAGGACTCGTTGTGAAACGCGTCCTTTTTTCGTTGTCTTTTTGATCGTTCTTACAATCACCGATAGTGGTAGTGATTTTTGACATAAGTTATATCTATTCTTTTGCAAAATAGTATACTTCTCGCGAATACAGCTTGAGCGAGTATTATTATGGATATTGGTCGCATTGACCTAAACCTGCTTGTGCACTTAGACGTGCTGTTACGTGAGCAGAATGTCACTAAAGCCGCAAGTCATTTGGGCATTACGCAGCCAGCCATGAGTAACGGCTTGAAGCGCTTACGCAATTTATTTAATGATCCGTTACTGGTTCGCACCAGCGACGGTATGGCGCCCACAGAATTGGCACTTACGCTTAAACCGCAAGTGCGCGATATTCTTTCCAAAGTTGAAAAAGTGGTTCAACCAGAGCGTAGTTTTGATCTTAATAGCGGTCGTATTTTTCGAATTATGGCGAGCGATTATGCTGAATCTACGCTTATTCCTGGCGTTCTAGCTGAAGTGCGTCGCCAAGCGCCGACTATTACATTAGATGTACTTACGCCAAGTGATGTGTCGTTTGAGGACGTAGAGCAGGGCCGAGTAGATATGGCGATTAACCGCTTTGACACCTTGCCGCAATCCTTTCATCAAAAAACGATTTGGCGTGACAGCTTTTCATGCTTAATGAGCCCAGACAATGTTTTAGTGAAGAATTTCGATTTGGATTCGTACCTGCAGGCCAGCCATATATGGGTGAGTAAAACAGGGTTCGGCGTAGGTGTAGGTGTAAACCCGAAAGACGTGCAGCGTTTAGGTTGGGTAGATGAAGCACTAGGCCGCTTGGGGGGTAAGCGCGACATATCAGTATTTACCCGTCATTATCAATCTGCGATGCAGTTGGCGCAGCAGCACGATCTCGTTGCAACCTTACCGACCCGTGCAGCAAAACTGAAAAGTCAAAGCTCGAAATTAGTTGTGAAAGCCCCGCCGTTTGATATTCCAGAATTTGAATTGAAAATGGCATGGAGTCCGCTATTACAGCATAACGCAGGGCACAAATGGCTACGGCAGCTAATCGTCAGTGTAGCCGACGCATCGGTTTAGTAACCAACGAACGTTTAGCTGAGCGTTAAGGTAATTATCCAAGCTTAGAATTTATAGAGAACACCAATAGCACCGTAAAAACGTTCTTTATCTTCCACGATGGCGCTCCGGTAAACCTCACCTAACACTTCTTCTAAGGCAAAATAAAAGGTGCCGATCAGATTTTCGCTGTAAGGTTTTTCGACTTTAAGATCGATCCCAAGATGACCACTATTTTGTCCGTCCCACTGTGGACGAAATTGTTCTTCAAACACATTCAAGGGAAGATCTAGTTCGAGAGCGGCTTCCTCATTTTCTTCGGCAGTAATGCCGTAGTAATAATCATTGAAAGCCGTACTAAAATAATCAACGTACAGACTGGCACGAAATTGCAGACGATCCGGCCGACCGATCGTACGTGCGATTCGTAGCGTATTACGCATGCCGTCATAGGCACTGCCAAAGTCTTTGTAGTAGTCCCAGGTTATGCGTCCTACCGGTGAGTTGTATAGATAACGAAAGCCGTATTCGATGGCGGCTTTTCGATCTTCTAAGCTCGTAAATAAGTCAGCGCTCTCATCGCTAACATCATCAATATCGAGAAAGGTCGTTCCTTGATTTATCATTAACGAAAGGCTGGTGTTCTCTGTTTCGAATACCTGCACACCGGCCATCACGCCCTCACTGCCTTCTCGCATTCCGTAGACAAAAAAGCGTCCCCAGCGAATATCAAATAAAGGGGCAGGGTAGGCATAGCCGTCAACCCCTTGGTAGATTGCCGATTCATACCCTAAGCCTAAGCCAACAATAAAACGATTTTCAGATTCCTCGGCGAAGCTGAGCGTGCTCAATGAGAGCGCTATAAGGGTCAGAAGTGTGAGTAGGCATAGAGTTTTGGCTTTGCGAGGTTGTTTTGCGCAATCAGTCATATTGAATATAGTGTTCATTAAATGGATCAATGATAAGTGTAGAGGAAGCATCGCAAAAATACTGCGACAAAGCTATCAGCTAGATAAAAATGTGGCCTAAGCGGCGTTTTGCCTCGCAATCTTAAAATTATTTTTACCTTCTTTTTTCACACTATACATTTCTTTATCTGCAGCATGGCGAAGCGATTTGGCATCATGTGCATGGTCTGGAAAAATGGCACCGCCAATGCTTACCCCTACTTGCAAAGCGTTTCCTTGATACTCTATTCGTTCGCCAATGGCGGCAATTAGCCGTTGGCAAGTGGCATCTATAGAGGGATAGTCGTCTACATTGTTAAGAATAATTAGAAATTCATCACCCCCTATCCGACATGCGGTGTCTGAGGTTCTCATAGTCTCCTGAATGCGCAATGAAATGGATTGAAGAATCTGATCGCCAGCATCATGGCCATGGGTATCGTTGATCAGTTTGAAACCATCTAGATCAAGATAAAGGGCCGCGACTTTGCGCTGTTCACGCCGCGCCAGTGAAATAGCAATATTGAGCCTGTCCATCGCGAGTCTAAGTGTTGGTAAACCTGTCAGCGCATCATGATTTGCCAGATATTCATGGTCTTTCTTCTGCTGATTTACGTCGTTAACCAATTTTTTAAAGCCTGACACATAAGTTGAAACGGAGACGGCCATCAGCCCCACAATAACAAAAAACACAACAAACTGAGGTATCCAGCCATTGAAACTTTGTACGTAAATACTGTAGTCGAAGGGGAACGTAAAGTGCCCCATACTCCAAGCGGAACCTATTCCGCCTAAGACTATGGAAAGTACAACAGTGCTAATGAGCCCTTTCTTAACGCCTCGCATGATGGTAATGATCAGTACTGCCGCAAACGTGCAGTAATAGCCGATGCCAAATACACCGAGTTCAATAAATGATGTTAATCCAACCAGTAGTAGATTTGTGACGCCAGAAATATAGAGAAAATTACTAGAAAGCCGGTGACGATATGCGTAGGTCGTCAACATCCAAACAGATGCCCCCACATGCAGGTATTGAATGGGTAGCCATCCAAATTCGAGCGCATGAACAAAAGAGCAGGGCAGTCCTATCAGGGCTAGCATGCTTAGGATTGTCGTGACTCTAATTAAAAAGTCAGCGCGAATTTTGGAAATCCTATCTTCTAACAACATAAAGCACTACTCGTGAGCGTATTAATGCCAGGGGTTGTTTTTATACGTAAACACTCTAAGTGTAATTTATATTTTCGTCTTGATTGTAAAAAATTATGTATTCGTTTGATATGCTTCGCTTGTTTCTAATGCGTTTTAGTTTTAGTGCGGCGCACTATGGTCGCACACTAATTTTTTGAGGTTCCCTTTTTGTTGCGCGCTGCTTATCTTTATGGGGATTTGAAAGAAGCGCTTGTTATAGTTGCGTGCGTAAGTAGTCATGGTTTTAGCACTGTAGCAGAACGTATCGAAACGCTAGCATGAGGCTTAACCGACGAGCACTTGATTCTGGTTTCAGGTAAAAAGTGTATTGAATTTGCAATTGAAAAGGCGCCACTTAACTGCTTGATGATCGACCAAACTCGGCTGAAAGGTTCGCAGGAAGTACAACGCAGACAACTAGTCTATGCCATAAGTTGAGAGCGATTTTCCTTGAGTTTTGCGGATCGTAAGTAGTGATGATGGCGCCCCCGAGACGATTCGAACGTCCGACCCTTCGCTTAGGAGGCGAATGCTCTATCCAACTGAGCTACGGGGGCATCAGGAGCCTAATTGTAACAGGGTAATCGGTTAGAAAAACCCTCACATCAGATTTTTATTTATGCGGCGAGTTTCTGCTCAACGGCCTGCCCATCATGCAAGTTATACTTTTCAATAAGTTTCTTACGTTTGCTCGGTAACATATTGATTCTATTAATATCGCCACCTGTCGCCTCGATTAGCCGCTTATCCATTACGCGATACCACCAAGTGGGGATATAGGCAATTGGATACATTCCAAAATAGCCATTAGGAAAGCTGGGTAAGTCTTTAAAATGACGCAATGACTGATAGCTGCGGGTAGCGTTTGCATGGTGGTCAGAGTGGCGTTGCAAATGAAACAACGCCCAATTCGAAAAGATATGATTACTGTTCCAGCTATGGTGTGGTTGTGGACGCTCATACTTGCCACTCGGCAATTTTTGGCGAAGTAATCCGTAATGTTCAATGTAATTTGCAGAGGTGAGCTGCCACATAGAATAAAAGGCAGAGATCAGCAGATAGGGCACAATGGCAGCGCCGAATACTAAGCCCATGGCAATGTAGCAGAAGAGTGTCATGCCCATTGTTTGAAGGAATTCGTTTTCGATAGATAACGCAGATTTGCCTTGTTCATTTAAACGCGTTTTCTCAATTTTGAACGCGCGAATAATCGCCCCTGGTAACTCTCTAACAGCAAAGCTGTAGATGTTTTCGCCCATTTTTGATGAGGCTGGGTCGTCTGGTGTGGCGACATAACGGTGGTGGCCTCGATTATGTTCGATAAAAAAGTGCCCGTAGGCCGCTGGTGCTAGTACGATTTTCGCCATCCATTGGCTTAGTTTATCTTTTTTATGCCCTAGTTCGTGACCAATATTTAGTCCATGGCCGCCGATAATACCGGCGGCGAGAGCGGTCGCTACGTAGCCATTAATGCTGAGATCATGGTTTGCAACAAACCAACCACAAAAAATGAATGAGGTGATGACCGTTGGTACTTGTAACATGGCGATTATTTTATAGTATTTATCCGCCTCTAATTGCTTCACCACAGATTCGGGCGGATTACTCGTATCCTCACCTAAAAAATAATCCATTAACGGGATAAATATGTAAAAGACGGGAAGGAACATCCAAAGTGTCCAGTCTTGCCCTAGCTGCATGTAGAGCACGGGCCCAATGACCGCAAAGACAGGCAGCATGAACGAGACCAGCCAAAAACGACGCTTTTTATCTACGTAGATGGCGCCATCGTCTCCGATAAAGGTACCCGCTTTTAATGTTGCATTCGTCATGGTTAGCCTCAATTACTATGCGTTTATGTTTTTATCTTTTCCCGAGCATTATTTAAACGCTTTAGTTGAGCGCAAAACACCGTTATAGTTGGCATAAATTCGTCATATTATGCCAGTTTTGTGACGATTATTTTGTTTGGCTGAGTGTAGAGGCGCTTAAGTTCATGGAGTCAGAAAAGCTACTTCCAAGTATTCATCCTGCATATGCTCGACTTATTAGCATGCAGTTGAAGCGCATGGGGGTGAGTATGGATGCGCTTTTTTCGGGGCTTAGCGTAAGTTGGGATGCCTTGGTAGAGGGGCAATCGTTCGTAAGTTTTGAGCAATTTTCTGCCCTATATACGCGCGCGACAACGCTTGTGCCGGATAAAAATTTACCGACCGAGGTGTCTAATATTGTACAAATTTCGGCGCATGGTTCACTGGGGTATGGTGCATTGGCCGCGCGCTGCTTAGCTGAGGCTTTTTTGCTCATCAAAGAAGTATTAGCGACACGCATTGGCTTTATTAAGTTAGATTACCAGCCTCTTGGTGAGTATGCGGAAATTAGAATCCGTTCAGATTTTGATATTGCAGCGCTAAGTGAGTTTTTGCCGGTTATGTTGCTTGGATCATTGTTAGATTTAATTGATAAATGTTTAGGTGAATTGCCGGTCGGTATTGAAGTAGAGATGCCATTTGACGAACCCGAATGGGCAGATGACTTTTTGGCGCGTTACCCCGTCTTGAAGGTTCGCTATGGTTACCCATCGTTCGTGGTCAGAATTAATAATGACCTGTTATTCTTACCCTCATTAACGGCCGATGAGTTTGCGTATCGGAGCGCGGAACAAGAATGTAAGCAAATATTGCGACAAGTAGGCGGAGAAGGTAAGTTATCACGTCACATTCGAAAATTACTTTTAGACTCGCAACCGAGTTTTCCGACGCAAGCGCATGTTTGCGAGCAGTTAAATATGTCTATCCGCACGTTTATAAGGCGTTTGAAAAATGAAGGCACGAGTTATCAAACGCTGGTAGATGAAGTACGTAGAGAGATCGCTTCGTGGTTAATACGTGACAAAAGTCTCTCTGTGGAGCGTGTAGCTGAGCGTTTAGGTTACCAAGATACATCTAACTTTTCGCGTGTGTTTAAGCGCTGGTTTAATGATACCCCGTCCGCTTATCGTAAGCGCCTGTAATTAATTAAAATTCCCTTATGTTAAGGTGTGTTTCCCTGAACTTAACCGCGCGTAAAGGGTCTTATTATTCAGACATTGATAACTTAAAAGAGAGAGCAAATGCGAGATAGCCGTCCTTACTTGCTGGATACCGATTTTCCTGCCTTGACGCGTGGTAAACTGGAAACGGTACAGGTTAATTTGGGATATTTATGCAACCTTTCTTGTACGCATTGCCATGTGAATGCGGGCCCGCACCGCAAAGAATTGATGACCCGTGAAACGATTGATCAGATTTTAGCCTTTATTGACCTGCACGACATTAAGACGCTGGATCTAACGGGCGGTGCGCCGGAACTTAATCCTGAGTTTCGTTACTTTGTTGAACAGGCGAGGTTGCGCGACGTTCATGTCATGGACCGCTGTAATCTAACGGTGCTGCTTGAAGAGGGGCAGGAAGACCTGGCTGCGTTCTTAGCCAAGCACAAGGTGGAAGTGGTTGCATCGTTACCGTGTTATACCGAAGACAATGTGGATGCCCAACGTGGTAAGGGTGTATTTGATAAGAGCATCGACGCACTGCAGGCGCTAAATGCGATTGGTTATGGTCATCCAAGTAGTACGGACCACTTAACCTTAAGTTTGGTTTATAACCCTGGCGGGGCTTTTTTACCGCCGCCTCAAGAAAAGTTAGAAGCCGACTATCATGCCTACTTACATACCCATTTTGGTATCGTCTTTGATGAGCTGTATACCATTACGAATATGCCAATTAGTCGCTTTGGCGCCGTGTTGTTGGCAAAAGGTAAGTTTGACGAATACATGAGTTTGTTAAAGGCATCGTATTCGCAAAGCAATCTTAAAGGGGTTATGTGCCGCACCCTTATTAGTATCGACTGGCAAGGGTATGTCTTTGACTGCGACTTTAACCAAATGTTGGACATGCCCATTGCGCTGGCAAGAACAGCCCCAGCAGACACGACAAATGCTTATTTAATCGCGAGCGATAAAATCGCGAAACAGACGACGCATATTTCTGATTTGTTGACGCGTAACCTGGTCGGCGAGTCTATTGTAGTTGCAGACCATTGTTACGGTTGCACGGCGGGGCAGGGCAGCAGCTGCGGTGGAGCGCTCGATTAAGTGTCCGACTTGTTAAAAAAAGCAGGCACTGGGTCGGCTCAAACAACTTATCAAGTATCTGTGGTTGTGCCTATTTATAACGAGGCCGTGGTGCTGCCACGTTTCTTTTCACATCATGCAAAGCTTCTTCAGCAAGGAGTTTGGCAATGGATTTTTGTAGATGGCGGATCTACTGACCAAAGCCGAGAATTAATGCAGCATGCCACTTCCTCATTTGCTAATGTCTGTATGCTTGAATCACAGAAAGGCCGATCAGCTCAACAATCGCTTGGGCTGGCAAAAGCGATTGCGCCCTATGTCGTTTTTCTTCATGTGGATACGCTTCTACCTGCAAACGTAGAGGCGATTTTTGCGCGTGAGTTGCGGGGGGTAAATAACAACGATCAAAAATGCTGGGGTCGTTTTAACGTTAAGTTTGAAGAAGACTGCGCGCCCATGATGCATGTCGTTGCTTGGTTTATGAACCAGCGATCCCGTTTAACGGGCATTGCGACAGGTGATCAGGCGATCTTTGTTAACAAACTGTTGCTTCAGGCGGTCGGCGGATTACCGAATCAGGCCCTTATGGAAGATGTCGAGTTATCAAAACGCTTAAAGCGGCATGTGCCTCCCGTTTGTTTGGCAGAAAAAGTTGAGACTTCGTCGCGTCGTTGGCAAAAAAATGGCGTGTGGCGCACGATTTTATTAATGTGGCGGCTTCGTTATCGATATTTTGTTGGGGATAGCCCGCAAAAACTGACTGCTTTATATAACCGAGATTAACAACTCTTTACGCTTTTTATAACGACTTTGATTGGTTATCTGATCAATATCCATTAAAATACGTCGCGTTGTTTAGTGACCATAGAGAGAGCAGTATGTCTTTAGCAGTATTTGAAGAATGGTTTTTGGCTATAAGTATTACACTTTTGATCGCCTACATGGGGTACATTGTTTGGGATTTAGCTAAGAAATCAAACGCTGGTAAGATGGGAACCACCGCCTTATTTCTAGCGCTAGGGCTTGGCTGTGCAGGCTTTGTTATCAAAGCGATTTTGGTTGAAACGATGAATTTGTAGGCTATACGCTGCAGATCAAAAAAACCGGTTTTTACCGGTTTTTTTTTACCTGTAATATGGCACGCAAGTACAGATTTTTCTTTAAAAAGAAGTAAGTTTAACCATTGTCATGACTCGTGGTTAGACAAGAGAAAATCAATGCGTTAGCTTATTAATTGGCGACAGAAGCGTTTCGCTAACCTGACACTTTTTTAAACTAATTTATACGAAAAATGACCCATTTAGTGAGTGATGACCATCGTGACTTATGAAGACAAAACACTTTGCAAAATTAGGACAATTACGACATTTTTGAGCTTGCAACCTGATCGTAATACGTGGGCCGATACCCTCGAAAAGGCCTCCTCCTTTTTAACCTCGCTGTCCATGCAATTTCAAGATAACGGCTATACAGTGCAATCGGTGAGGATTGTCACTAACGCATTTGGTGAGTATTTGAATACCGAATCATACAACACGGCGCATGCTGATTTGCAGTACATCAGTGCGTTGCTAACCACGCTCAATAAGACTGGGGTGCGCGTTCGGTTTGCAATTGGCGAGGCAAAGACTGCTCATGAAGTAAGCCTGTTACCAAGATTGATTAAGGCGTTTGGTGATTTATGTAACGTTTGCGTGAATGTTAGTTCGGATGAAACCGGTATGCTCGATAACACACTGATCGAACATGCAGCACAGACCGTTTTAGATATCAGCCAAATTACTGAGCGTGGCGAGGGCAATTTCAATTTTACGGTGAACTTTAATTGCGAGCCGCTGATTCCCTATTTTCCGGCAAGTTATCATGATGCCGCATTAGATGACCGTTTTGTTATTGGGCTCGAAACCCCAGATCTATTAGTGCATGTTTTAAAAGAACAAAATCGTACTGAGGTATCATCAAGCCATGCAGAGCGGTATCGAAACTACCATGCGCTCATGAGTCAGGCATTGCAGTACCACGTATCGACGATTAGTGAAATAATTTCGCGATCACCGGTCGCTGATCGCTATAAGTTTGCAGGCTTTGATAGCTCAGCGGCACCGTCTAAAGACTGCGCAAGCATGGTAGAGGTATATGAAGAAATGGGGGTGCCATATTTTGGCGCCGCGGGAACCGTCGAAGCCTCTTCTTTACTGACGCGCGTTTTCAAATCGATAGAGGGTGCTGAACTAGTTGGGTTTTCAGGTCTTATGTTAGCGTTAACCGAAGACACGGGCTTGGCCGAAGGCAGCAAGAAAGCGCAGTTTGATATTCGAGCTTTGCTTACTTTCAGTGCCGTATGCGGTATCGGTTTAGATACCGTGCCAATTCCGGGTGATACTGGGTTGAATGAAATCGCTGCCTTAATGCGTGACACAGGAACGATGGCGTATCGGTTAAATAAACCGCTCACGGTACGGCTATTTCCCGTACCAGGTTTAGAGGCCGGTGATTACACGGCTTTTGAAAGTGCCGATCTATGTAATTGTGCGGTATTGGCCGTACCGTAGCCCGACCGGATATTGAGACAGGCAATAAAGAATGCATATTTTCTGTGTTAGGTGTTTGGCGCGTCTGTACCCGCAAGTAAAGCGCCTGAACGCAAATGCAGGCTAATGAGCGGTCCTTGTTTCCAGATCGCTGATAAGCAAGATGGCTGCTTCGTGTGATGTACCGCAGGTCATTTCCTCGGCGGTAAAGCCTTTGCAAACGTCTGGACGATCGAGATACACCTGACAGCGCAGATCATCCCCTAAATTAACACAGCGAACACCAGCGGGTTTGCCCATCGGCATATTGGGCAGGGCACTGGTGATTTGCGGTGCAATGCAGCATGCGCCGCATTGTGCGTGACAATTCAAAGCGTATTTTCCTCAACGAGCCTAAACGTGTTTCACGTTAATTCGGGTAAAAAGGTTTCAATGCCAGTTTATCGTGTTTTGCTTGCGTTGTTTTATTTTGCTTGTGGATAGAACGGAGTAAGCGTTCCAATTCAGTGCGCAGCGCTTCTTGATTAGCCGTCTCAACGTTCGTGTCGGTTTGTGCATAGTTCGCTTGCTCTAATTCACGCAGCGCATCAAACAATGCTGAATGATTATGTCGCAGTTCAGCAAGCGTATAGGCAACACCGCTGGACACGCTCGTTTGCTTGCTTGCCAACCAGCGGCAAATTGATTGAGAGGGGTCCACTCCGTCTGATTTTATTGCTTCAATGGCGGCCATAAAGAGCGAATCGCTTTCAAGGTCGCGTTCATTGTTTTTATCCTTAGACTGCTGATTCGCTGACACATGGGCTAAGCGTTTAAGCAGCAGGTATACGCTTAAGGCCCAGCCAAAGCACAACAGTGTAATTAATAAATACCAAGTCGTATTATCAGTGGCAGGGTTTAGTGAGGCCTTGAGAATTTCCTCTTGATCAGTGCTTTCTTCTCCTGTCTGTTCAGCGTTAGGTGCTGGCTGTGTGTCCACGACCGCTGGCGCCTGATACGCTTGATTAGTTTGCGTTGATGAGCCAGCTGTTGAGTTGGCCGGCTCAGATGCGAGGGGCAGTACTTGAATCGTCCGAGCGGGTAGCACAGCGACGCGTTCAACATTATTGACCGTATCCCACCATGGGATTTTAATTTCGGGTAGGGTCGTTTCACCTGGGCTAATGGCCACGAATGCCGTCGTTTCAGCACGTTGGGATTGCACCCCTTCGGCATGTTCTATGGAATTTAGTTGCGGTTTATCGGGGTAGGTCTTAAATCCTTTGGGGGCAAGTTCTGGCAATGGTGGTAACGCGGAACCTAGCAGGCCGAGCGCTGAAAGCGTAGTTGTACGTGTAATAGAATCACCCACGAATACTTCTTTCGATTCATTATCCCAGCTTTCGGCTAAATACAGTGCCGCCGCAGGTAACCAAGTACCACCGGTATACTCAGCGGGTGGCGATTTAATATCGACCGAGACCTCATTTGAACGCTCGCGCGCGCGCATCCGCCGACGACTGCTTGGGTCGACAATTGTGCCCGCAAAACTTTGCGATGCTAATGTTAATACACCACTTTTTTGTGGAAAAATAAGATAGGTTCGTTCATGCACTTCATAGCGGTTATTGAACGCCATGCGGTAGTATTTTTTCGTATCGCCCATTGACTCGACAATTGCGTCGGGGTGCGTCGGTGCGGACATATCGCCGTTTGATACTTGGCCCAGCGAATAAATGCGCAAGGTATAGGTGATTTGTTCCTGCACATAGGCGCTAGGCTTGTTGACCTCGGCTTCAAGGAAGGTAACCGGTGGGTTGTTTGCATCTTTTGGCGCGGTCCCAGGCAAGACCTCTACCGTGAGCGGACTACTTTGACCGTCGCCGTATTCTGCTGCCGGAATTATTAAACTGCCGACACGCTTTGGCACAAGGATGTAACGCCACGTAATTTGGCTGGTAGAACGGCCGTTAACAGAGGACATATTATAATTTTGCTGACGATCCAGCACTTCCCAATCGTCTTCAAGCCCTTTAAACGAGGGTGCTTCAATTTGGTTGCGGCCAAAGTTGAGTATACCGCCAAAGCTTAACTCAACTTCTGTATTTGCGATAACCGTTAGGGTAAGCGTATCGTTTTCGTAGAGCTTGTTGCGATCAACGCTTGCTGATATCTCTGTTTTTTGTGCGAAAGCATTTGCAGACACGCACAACGCTATCAGCATGATCAATACACTTGGTTTAACAAACAAATGCGCTACCACAAAGGTTCTCCTGCTTCATTCTCGGTACGACTTCGTTCTCGAGCTTGGTATTCAAATTTTCGTCGCAATAGACCAGAAGGGTCGTCGGGCACCCGACGCATCCATTGCTCGTATGATTGCTGTTCCTCATCGCTAAGTGCGTCTAATTCGGGAGCGACTTGCTCAGCATATTGCGATTCTTGCTCTTCATTCTGTTCAGATGCCTCGGCTTGTTGAGCTTGGCTTGAGGCGTCCTCTGATTCTTGCTCGCTATCGTTGCCTTGCGAGTTTTGATTCGCGTCTTGCTGTTCTTGATTTGGGTCTGAGTTTTGTTGTTCGGATTGTTCAGGATTTTGCTGGTCAGAATTTTGTGACTCAGCGTTATCATTATTTTGATTCTCGCCTTGCTTCTGATCGCCATCTTGTTGCGACTGATTTTGCTGATCAGTACTTTCATTGTCAGCATTTTCGCCGTTCTCGCCGTTCTCGCCGTTCTCGCCGTTCTCGCCGTTCTCGCCGTTCTCGCCATCTTGTTGCTGCTGCTGATCGAGAAGTTGTTCAACAATCGCTTTGTTATGTGCGGCATCTTCGTGGTTTGGATCTTCTCCCAGCGCTTTTTCATAGTTAGTGAGGGCGTCTTCATATTTGCCCAACTTGGCCTGCGTATTGGCTAAGTTATAAATCAGATCCGGATTAGTTAACGCCTTGTTAGCCAGTGCATCAGCATATAGTTTTTCTGCGTTTTCATAGTCCCCCGTTTGGTAAAATGATTGTGCTTTGTGCGGAGGTGATTGAAACAATTCGGCAGCGGTTTTTGCGTCGCCCGCATCAAACGCGGCTTGACCCTGCTGATCTTTTGTTTGCCACAAATCCCTCCAGTCAAAGGCTTCTGCTTGTTCATGCGGAAAACTCAAAAATAGCACGACAAGCAAGACAGCCCCCTGACGATAAGCGAATAGGCTTAACGGTAAAATGAGCAGCATTAACAGATAACCCATGTCTTCCCACTGATCAAATAAAGCCGACTGTTTTTCTTGCTTGGCTTCGACATTTTTAATACGCAGCGCGCCCGATGCATCGATCGCATCGAGGTCGCGTTCATCAAGAGACATGGCATACATTTGGCCGTTACTTGCACTGGCCAATGCAGCGAGTTGGGCAAAGTCAGTTTTGGGTATTACAACAGTACCTTGATCTTTTAAATAGCCTCGCTCGGGGATGGGAATAGGTCCCCCCTCGCTGGTACCCGCGGCGAGAATGCTCAATGAATGGGGGGTGCTTGCGAGCGCGTCGGTGATGCGTTCAGCCTGTGCGCTTGATACACCGTCCGTAAGCATAATAATTCGCCCTTGGGAGATGTTGGCTTGATCTAACAAATCGATTGCTTGGGCAATTGCCAAGTCGGGCCGCGCCCCAACAACCGGCATTAAAAACGGATCAAGGGCCGGTAAGTTTGCTGAAATGGTTTGTATGTCATCGGTTAGTGGTGTAACGACGTGGCTATCGCCAGAAAACGCGATCAGAGCGGTATTGCCTTCTTTACGTTTGGTTAATAAATCTTGGAGTTTTTGTTTGGTTCGTACCAGGCGACTCGGTGCGGTATCGTTCGCCAGCATTGAGATAGAAAGATCGAGTACAATAACGAGGCTATCGTTAATTTGATGAATCTCCTGAGATTTCTGTTTCCAGGTCGGACCGGCCGCGGCTAAAGTGATAAGCGCGACCAATATTATCAGCCAACTGCTGTTCGATTTCTTCGGGCTATTGACGCCGCTCGCACTTGTTAAATGACGAAGTAAGGTTGCCGATATATAACGCGGCCAATTATTCGCGGTATTAATTGTTTTGCGAAGCAACCATGCAATGACAGGCAGCAGAAGCAGTAGCCACAAAAGCTGTGGGCGTATAAAATGAAACTGCGCTAGGGAGCCCATCAACTCGCTCATGGTGATGTACTCGTATTGCGTGCATTGAGGGCAGGTAGCACGAGGGTTTTGAAGATAAGTGTCATAAAATAAAGGATGAAAGCGGTAATTAACGTGTAGTGTGCAAGGGCTTTGCTTGGGCGATAGGTTCGAGATTCCCGCTCAACAGGTTCTAACTGGTTTATTTGTTCATAAATTTTTAAAAGATCTGATTCATTGCGGGCACGGAAATATTGACCGCCGGTTGTGGTGGCAATGTCGGTTAGCATGGTTTCATCCAAATCTGCCGATGGATTCACGCGTCGAGCGCCAAAGAAACTGCGGCGCAGCATTTCGTCTGCCCCAATGCCCACGGTATACACTTTGATATTGTCTTGTTGCGCGAGCTGAGCTGCCTTTAGGGGCGGTACCTCACCCGCGGTATTGGCACCGTCTGAAAGTAAAATCAAAACGCGGCTTTCAGCTGGACGTTGACGCAAGCGTTTAACGCCTAGGGCGATGGCGTCACCGATGGCGGTGGCCTGACCGGCCATGCCCAAAAACGCTTCTTGAAGCAGTGTATTTACGGTCTGTTTGTCGAAGGATAAAGGTGCTTGAATATAAGGTGCTGAACCGAACAAAATTAACCCAACTCGATCACTTTCTCTCTGTTCGATAAAATCGCTCACAACAGATTTCACCACGTCTAAACGGGTCGCCGCTCTGCCATTTAATGGCATATCTTCTTCTTGCATACTTGGTGATATATCAATGGCTAACATAATGTCCCGGCCCGTGAGAGGTACATCAACTTGATCGCCAATAAACTGTGGTCGCATGCCACTGATGACCAGCAGGGTCCAAATGGTTAGTAAAATAATGGGTGTTATCTTCGAGGTGTTTTGTTGCAATGAGCTGCGCACCACACCCGCGGCAACGGCCTGGCTGTATATAGGAATGCTGGGGGCAATATTTGTTCGAGTACTATGGTTTGCCCGCAGTTGCTTGCGCAATAACAGGGGAATCGGCCACGCAAGTGCAATCAGTGGCCAGACAAACGTCACATCCGTCAATAACTGCCAGATAGAGGTTAAGCTCATACGCGTTTCACCCAAGCCGCCAGTTTCGAAAAGATACTGGGTGGTGTGGTGGGCGGGGCGGGCATGTAGCGCGCTTCGCCAAGCACCGTCAGCTCCGCTTCATCGAGTGCCGGAATGTTGTCTTTTAACAAGTTAAGCCACGATTCACCCTGCACGTTTAAAAGTGATTGATCCTGCTTGATGTGCGCAAGCACACGTCGAACAAACGCCGCCACCGCATCGGCACGTTTATCATCGGGTAACTCAGTGAGTGCTGCTAGGTCTCGCTGGGCTGAGCGCTTCCAATAGTTTTTGAGGTAGCGCTGACGCAATAACATGGCGATGCTGCAAACCGTCGCAATGATTAAGATCGCCAATAGCCACCAACCGATCGCGGGGGGCCATTGCCCAATTGCTTCCGGTCCATGCACATTACGCAGTTGAGATATGAGCATTTCTGGGTTCATGCTATCGCCCCACGGCCTGAATAACTTGGCGTAAAGAAACGCTTGGGTCTTCATCAGTTTGAATGCGCATCAGACTTGCCCGATGGCGTTTTGCCGTTTGATCAATGCGATCATTCTGCTGTGCTCGCCACTGGGTAAATTCTTTAACTAACTGGCTATCTGAGGTATTTAATACCTGTTGACCTGCTTCAACATTGATTGGATAGGTGCCTTTTTCAGGGAGGATGGCTTCAAGCGCGTCAGTTGTTTGAATCATCAGTACTTGGTTATGACGCGAAATGTTCGCCAAATGGGTTTCGCAGTTATCATCGAGTTGCAACAAATCACTAATTAGTATGACCAGTGTGCCCGGCTTCGCAACGCGTGCAGTTTCGGCGAGCGCATTACTTAAATGATTAACCATGGCTTCAGAGGTTGCCGTGTTGTTTGTGTCGAGTGCTTCAATTTTCAGCTGATGATTGAAGCGTTCAATCGTGCTGAGTAAGCGCAGTATATTTTTGCGATTGCGCGCAGGGCGAATTTCCTCGTGCCCCTTGTTTGAAAACACAATGCCACCGACACGGTCGTTATGGGCGAGGGTGGTCCAAGCAAACAGTGCGGCAATGCGTGCCGCTAACACGGATTTAAATTGCACCTGGCTGCCAAAAAACATGTTTTGGCTTTGGTCGCACACAATCAAAACCGGCCGCTCTCGTTCCTCATCAAAGAGTTTGGTGTGCGGCTTTTGCCGTCGTGCGGTCACGCGCCAATCAATGCTTCGCACGTCATCCCCAGGCTGATAAACCCTGACCTCAGAGAATTCCATACCGCGCCCTCGGAACCGCGAATGATGCGAACCTGATTGAGGGCGCGAGACAGTTCGTGCTTTAGGTAAAGCTAAGCTCTTTGCCTGCCAACGCAATGATACCAAGTCCGTTAGCTGAATGTAGACGCCGTTTTGGCCCTCTAATTCACTGTTACCATCGCCGCTAATTTGATCTCCCGTATTGGCTATGCCTACAAGGCTGCTAAGTCGGTCGAGGAATTTGTTAAATATGGGCACCCAGCGAGACCTTAAGCGACCGGCACAGCGTTAATGATCGACGCAATGACATCGGTGGCTGTTTTGCCTTCCGCTTCCGCTTCAAAACTAAGGATGACGCGGTGTCGAAATACGTCATGTACAACTGCTCTTACGTCATCTGGACTCACAAAGTCTTTATTTTGCAGCCACGCATAGGCTCGCGCGCAGCGGTCCAACGCAATCGTGCCGCGTGGGCTCACGCCAAAATCCAACCAGCGGGCTAAGTCGGGACTATAGGCTTCTGGCTGACGGGTCGCCATGGTGAGTTGTACAATATATTTTTCAACCGCTTCGGCCATGTGCAAGGCGTGCGTTTCTTTTCTTGCTTGGAAAATGTCGGCTTGGCTTATGCGCATTGAAGCTGGCGCTTCAATGCTTTGAATTTCATTGCGTGCTAATCGCAAGATCGCTTGCTCGGCCTCCGCATTCGGGTAACCAATGACGACATGCAACAGAAAGCGGTCTAACTGGGCCTCTGGCAACGGGTAGGTGCCTTCTTGCTCAATCGGGTTTTGTGTCGCCATAACCAGAAAGAGCTCATCTAAATCAAACGTGTTTTTCCCGACACTAACCTGACGTTCTGCCATCGCCTCTAGTAAAGCTGACTGAACTTTAGCTGGGGCGCGGTTTATTTCGTCAGCTAAAATAAGATTGTGAAAAATCGGTCCCTTCTGGAAGTGAAATTGGCCCTCCTCCATGCGGTAAATTTCAGTGCCTGTAATATCAGAGGGTAGCAAATCTGGTGTGAATTGAATGCGTTGAAAATTACCCTCTATGTTATCTGATAGTGCTTTAATCGCTTTCGTTTTGGCTAAGCCTGGAGCGCCCTCAACAAGCAAATGACCGTCCGCGAGCAGGCTCATAAGTAAACGCTCAACTAAGTGCTCTTGACCAATAATTGATTGCGATAATGCGTTCTTAAGTTGCTCGAATGCTTGGCGGGTGCTCATAAAATTAACCTGTATTACGAATTTTGATGCTAAGCCGCTAACGCAGCGGCCGTTAAAGCTAATTCATGGTGGCTTAATACGCAATTTCTAGGTAATGAACTATTCTTAATTCGCAGCATTAGAGCGAGTACCTTGTCTCAAAATTAAAAATAACCATCGACTCTTCAGCCATTCTAATGGCAAATCATTATTTTCGTACAAAGGATAGAGCACGTAATTATGACTTCAGTGAACCCTCTGAATAAAGCAACGTTGATCAACACTATTCAGGACGCGATTGATACGCATGTCTGCGTTGCGGAGCCCTCCATTTTAAAAAAATTCGCCGCGCAATTTCTTGATGGTGCGTATGTTGGTGATTTTCAAGGCTGCACAGAAAAAGACTTGGCTAATTACTTCGATGAGTTATTTAAGTTTTATGCCAGTTATGGCAAAGCCGATGCGAAAGTTGAGGTGAGTAATAAAGTGTCATTTAACACTGCTGGCTCGGCATTGCGAGGGGTGGCCAACTCGGGTAACACGACCATTTCTATCGTCGTCAAAAATATGCCTTTTTTGGTCGACTCAGTGCGCATGGTTCTTAATGATTTAAAATTGCGCATCCATAGCATTCAGCATGGCATTCTCTATGCCAAACGAAGTGCTAACAGCCTAAGCCTAATTAATGCGCATGATACAGGGGCTGAAGATTGTGCCGAGGCCTTAATATACGTGGAGGTAGACCGGCGCGACAATGAAGCAGAATTGAAAGAGATTTCTGAAAACCTCTCAAAAACCCTGGCAAGTGTTGGGCTAACGGTTGCTGATTATCCCGCCATGCTCGCGGAAGTAAATAATATTCAGGTCGCGCTCGAAGCAGGAGAAATGTGTGCGTGTGACGATCATGAACGTGTGGAAGCCATAAAGTTCTTAGCCTGGCTAGCAGAAAATAGTTTTACCTTTTTAGCCTATGTTGAGTATGACATTACCGATGTTGATGGTCGCCCGCACCTGGTGCGCGTTGATGACTCGCGGCTCGGACTATTCAAAGCTGGCTTCAACAGTATACCGAGTATTGCCATGGCAGACTTGCCCGAGCACGTCACCAACCATATTTTGAACCCTTCGCTATTTTTATTTGCAAAATCTTCGCAACGTTCGCCTGTGCATCGTCCCGCTCATGCCGACTATGTCGTCGTTAAACGTTTTGATGAGAACGGAAAGGTCGTGGGTGAGCGTCGTTTTCTTGGGTTGTATACGGCACGTGTGTTTAACGAATCACCGATTAATATTCCCTTTATCCGCAAAAAAGTTGAGGCGGCACGATCTTTGTCGGGCTTTGACCCTCGCGATCATAGCGGTAAAGAGTATGATCAAATCTTGGCGGTATTCCCGCGTGATGAGTTGTTTCAGCTTACGGCCGAGCAATTGCACGATTCGATCATGCCGACGCTCTACGCTCAGGAACGGCGCCAAGTAAGTTTGTTTGTGCGCCAAGACGCTTTTGGGCGCTTCGTGACCGCCTTAGTGCATGTGCCGCGGGAGCTTTATAACACCGATGTTCGCCAGAAAATTGGGCGTCTGTTAATGCAAGAAATTCCAGGTGTTGATATCGAGTTTTCAACCTACTTGTCAGAGTCAGCCCTAGCGCGAACAAAATTTTCGATCAAGGTTGAAGATAACGTCGGTCTCTCGATTGACGCACAGCGCCTCGAGGCACAAATTAGTGAGCTGATTCAGTCGTGGCAGGAAAATTTAGAAAAAGCGCTGACTGCGCGTCATGCACCAAAAAAAGCTGTTGATTTTGTGCATCGCTTTCGAAACGCTTTTAACGCCTCATATCGTGAGTCGTACTCCGCGCTTCAGGCCGCTGAGGACATTTGCAAGCTAGCCGTGGTAAATGATGAACACGAGCTCGATATGAGCTTTTACACAGATACCCGCGAACCGGAGAATTATTTCCATTTAAAGACCTATCATTTAAACGCAGCCATGCCTTTATCTGAGGTGCTACCCATCTTCGAGAATATGGGGTTAAAAGTGATAGGCGAAACGCCATATCGCACTTCGGATGTTGATGGAAAAGTGGTTTATCTTCAGGATTTTACCCTGTGCAATGCGCTTGATTCTGCCGTAAATTTGGACGCGTTACCGGTGCTGTTTGAACCGATGTTTCGAAAAGTTTGGTCGGGGGAGGCTGAGAACGATCGATTTAATCGCCTGTTGATGTCGTCTTACTTGGACTGGCGTAGTGTTGGTGTGCTGCGCTCTTATGCCCGTTATATGCAGCAAATTCGTGTCTCAAATTCGCAGGAAGCGATTGCTGATACCTTGATAGGGAACGGAGGTATTGTGAGCCTCTTGTTGCGCTTATTCACATTACGCTTTAATCCCGAGCCAAACGCCGAACGCGATGCACTTTTTACGCAAGTAGAGAGCGATTTTGTAGCGGCCCTAGATAACGTGCCAAGCTTAACTGAAGATAAAATCCTACGCCTTTATGTGTCGCTTATTAACGCAACCTTACGTTGCAATTATTATCAAACTGACGAGGCTGGCCAGCCCAAACCGTATATATCGTTTAAGTTGATGCCTTCGCGTATTCCTGACGTGCCGCTTCCCGTGCCCATGTTTGAAATTTTTGTTTACAGTCCGCGGATTGAGGGCGTGCATTTGCGAGGTGGCAAAGTTGCGCGTGGCGGGCTACGTTGGTCCGATCGTAATGAAGATTATCGTACCGAAGTTTTGGGCTTAGTGAAGGCGCAGCAAGTTAAAAATGCGGTGATTGTTCCAGTGGGTGCCAAAGGTGGATTTGTCGCGAAAAAATTGCCAAAAGATGATCGCGACGCCTTTATGGAGGAAGGCATTGCTTGCTACAAGCTCTTTATTTCTGGCCTGCTAGATCTGACGGACAACCTGGTTGATGAACGTGTTATTTCGCCTGAATATACGGTTCGGCACGACGAGGATGATTACTATTTAGTGGTGGCGGCGGATAAAGGCACGGCGACCTTTTCAGATATTGCGAATGCTATCTCAATTGAGCGTGGCCACTGGTTAGGCGATGCTTTCGCATCGGGGGGTAGTCAGGGTTATGATCATAAAGGGATGGGTATTACGGCGCGGGGTGCTTGGGTATCTGTGCAACGTCATTTTCGCGAAATGGGGCACGATATACAAACGTCACCATTTACCTGTTTAGGCGTTGGGGATATGGCGGGTGATGTGTTCGGAAACGGTATGCTGTTGTCCGATAAGACCCGCCTTACCGCAGCATTTAACCACATGCATATTTTCCTCGATCCTGATCCCGATACAGCTACGAGCTTTGCAGAAAGAAAACGATTGTTTGCCTTGCCGCGATCAAGTTGGGTTGATTATAACCACGCACTCATCTCAAAGGGTGGCGGTATTTTCGATCGCTCGGCTAAGTCAATTCCACTGAGCCCAGAAATTCAAGCCATGCTTGGCGTGAGTGACAACGCGATGTCGCCGTTAGCACTGATCAACAGCTTACTTAAAATGGATACTGATTTGTTATGGTTCGGTGGTATCGGTACATATGTGAAAGCCGAAGCTGAAACCAACACAGAGGTGGGAGACCGCGCGAATGACAGTTTACGGGTCAATGCGACAGAGTTACGCGTAAAAGTGATCGGTGAGGGCGGTAATTTGGGCATGACGCAATTGAGTCGTATCGAGTTCTCGGCTAATGGCGGTCGTCTCAATACTGATTTTATTGATAATGCGGCAGGCGTCGATTGTTCAGACCACGAGGTCAATATAAAAATATTACTTGATCAAGTTATGGCTCGCGGCGATTTAAGCGCCGACGACCGTAACCGTCTGTTAGCGGAGATGACGGAAGACGTTGCGGCACATGTACTTGAGCATAATTACCGTCAAACGCAGGCATTGAGCTTAGCTTGTCATGATGTGGTGCCCCGATTGGAAGAGTATCGCCGCTTAATGAGTCATATGGAAGGCGAAGGCAAATTAAATCGCGCGCTAGAATACTTGCCTGAAGACGAGAGTTTTATTGAGCGCAAATCAAGAGGTACGGGTTTAACCCGACCGGAGCTTTCGGTATTGATTTCGTATGTCAAAGGCGAATTAAAAGAAAGCTTAAATGTGGATGAATTAGTTAATGATGAGGGTTTAGCACGAGAAGTAGAGTCGGTATTTCCGAAGCGACTGGTCGATACCTACCGCGAAGATATACAAAAGCATCAACTTCGTAAGGAAATTATCGCTACAAAAGTTGCAAATGACATGGTGAACCACATGGGCATTACCTTTGTGGATCGGCTTTCAACGTCGACGGGCGCAACCGATCCGGTGATTGCTCGGGCATATATTATAGCGAAGGACGTATTTCAGCTTGATAAATGGTGGGCGCGCGTCGAAGCGCTCGATCATAAAGTGCCGGCAATGCTGCAATTGGAGATGATGTCGGAACTCACTGCGTTGATTCGACGCGCCTGCCGCTGGTTAATTCGTAATCGTCGCAGTGAAATGCATATTACCAATGATCAAGCACGCTTCAAAAAGGATGTCGAATATATTTCTGAGCGATTATCCAGCTTTTTAAATGGAGCGGTATCTACGTTTTGGCAACAACGATTTGATGAGCTAGTTGAGGCGGGCGTTGATGCAGAGCTTGCGCGTTTTATCGCCGGTGCACCGTTTATTTATGCTGCACTCGGTATTATTGAGGCAAACACAGGAGATGAGCTTGAAAGGGTTGTGAAGCTTTATTATGCCTTAGGTGAGCGGTTAGACTTGAATTGGTTTGAACAGCAAATCCATAGGCTAAAGCCGAATTCGTACTGGCAGGCCTTAGCAAGAGAGGCGTTCCGTGAAGATCTGGAATGGCAGCAACGCTCGATTACCGCGGCATTGCTTGCAATGCCAGATGCGCCAACTAATGAAGTGGAGCATGTAACGCTGTGGGTGGATACACACCCGGAATTGGTCGCGCGTTGGCAACAAACCACAACAGAAATTAAAGCAACATCCGAGCACGATTTTTCTATGTTTTCGGTTGCGTTACGTGAACTTCTAGATCTAGCACAAAGCTCGACGCACAGAGCGACAGAATAGTCATTGACGGCCATTATTCAATTGAATAATATGAACATAATAGTGCGCGCTCGCTACTGTTCGGTAAAAAATAGAAGCTTTGCGCATATTAATTAGATACTTATGGTACTTTGCGTTATCGCGTTCATTTTGCAAGAGCATTAGTTTGCTTGTTTGCTTAGTGTTACGGTCGTTTAACGTTTCGCGTGATATTAGGATTGTCGATATCTCAAAGACGTTTTATGACTCGTGACTTTGGTCTACGTAAACATTGATCTAGGCGTCTCGCGTCCCACACTTTTGACCGTCATTCACCTTTTTTATTAAGGAAGGAAGCCGTGCCGCATTTACCTATTCAGTCGAGTCTGTTAGTTGGTCTTTTTTTTATTCTTGCAGGTTGTGGCGGGGGCGGTGGCGGTGATGATGCTTCTGGCGGGAATGTCAGTTCAGCTGGAAATCTAGAAGCGGTTGGGGTGAAGGTGTCCACCGAGACGCCTAACGCAGGCCATCAGATAGCTCTTAACACCACTATTCGGTCGACACAAGCGTACACAGATATGCCGGTGGTTTATGCACTAATTAGTAAGAAAGATGCCGATGCAGAGCTTGATGAGATTAGAGTGTTATTTTTTGGTGATGACTATGTTATCCCTAACGTCAAACAAGGCGCACATGATTACAGCATTAAAGCAATTATTCCGCTTGAAAGTAGAGACGAGTCTGAATGGTATTTAACGCCCATTATTGACCCGCAGGGTACGGTCACTGAATTAAACAAAGATGATAACTTCCTGGATGAAGACTCAGTGGTGCTTTTATCCATTTCGAATGAAAACACCGAGCGTCCTGATGTCGTTGTTGCGAGTGTGGACTATGATGACAATATGGTCTTGGATGTATTTGCTGACAGTATTTCGTTAGACCTCAACGGCGATCCTCTAGACGCAATAGATTTTATAGACCCAGAAACTGGGGATATTACCCCCGTAATTGACACGACTAATTACGATTTTGGTGCGAGTATTGAGTTGTTTTTAAGTGGTGCTAATCCTTTAACAATAAACGCCTATGCTGATCTCGTAACTGTCTCTGTTGTTGATGGAGTTGAAGTGGTTAATGATTACCCGTTGCTGGTCTGGGACGCAGCCTCGGGCGCCGATGGGAATTATGAATACGAGGTTTCGCAAGAGATCTATCCGGATGAATCTAATATTGTAGAACTTGATTTTCTTATTCCTGGCGCGATTAATAATGATGTCGAAATAAAATTCGAAGAAGATATCGATGATTCTGGGCTGATTGATTCGATCAATATACGAGATATTGTAAGCAGAGATCTTGGCCCTGATACCGTTCATTTTGTGCGGGTTAAACTAGATCGTAACGATGAATTCGATGAATATGAAGATGGATTTGTTAACGATGAATTGGTCGATGGCATTACTGATGAGCTAGCAGAACGCGCTGAAGATGACTCGGAAATCTGGCTTGATTTGAATATCGTAGCCGAAGATACCGACCCTGCAATCGACCAAACAACTGGCGAATTAAAGCCGTTAGAGCCAGATGAATGTCGACCTACTGAATACACTAAACAGTTCGATAAACTTTGGGGCGGACGCTATCTATCACTTGCGTTGAACGTAAGTCAAAACTCGTTTATCACTGAATCTGATGGCGCGCTTGCGGATTTGAATGCAACCGTGCCGCTTACGATATTTGGAGAACGTATTACGATCGCTGAGTTTGTGACAAAGGCTAACGTTATTCCAACCTCACCCGAGAATCAAAGTGACCAAGCATTTAATCAATCTATTAAAGCGCTCGACGTAACGATATATACGCAATCCTCTTTAAATACTGAACAAGCTTTTCCTGTTACGGCAAAAACCTACAAAAAAGAAAGAGTGTTCCCGTTAGGCGGTTACCCGGTGACCGTAAGTGGGAGTGCCACAGCCGAATTAGGGCTTGAGCTATCTGGCGATCTTGCTCAAAATTCACTTAGTTTAGAGGTGGGACCTTATGCAAGGATAGGTGGAGCAGCTTCTGCTGGTGTTGATGTGGCTGTCGTTAATATCGCATTAGAGGGTGAGTTGGTGTTGTTAAAAGATGAACTGAAAGCTCGGGTTGATGCGCAACTCAGTCCGATTGAAAATAACGAGATTGAGGCAACGCTTGCAGCATCATTAGTGAATAAGTTAACCGGTCCTAACGGCTCACTTAAGGTAGCTTTGAAGCTTGATTCATGTCTTGGAATAGCAAATGTGGCGAATTCCGTTATTAAAACTATTGGTTGCGGTGTCGTCAGTCTATTCGGTGGTAGTTGCAGTAGCCGACGAATAATTCCTAAATGTCCCCAACAAGAAGTAGCTTCTTTGCGGTTAGCGAGTTTTTCCTCTTTCGAGCGTCTGGATACGCTTGTTAATGTAAATAGAGAAGTTAGATTGTGTTTTGACTGACATCTCGAACTTGAAAATTAGAATACTTACTCACTAATACGACTATATTGAAAGCGATCGTTTATCTATGCAAGTAACGGGGCAGAATGGGTGGGGGCGGCCATTGCTTTTGACAGCGATTGTGATGGTAGTGGTCGCTTTGATTGTCGGGTTTTGGTTGGGCCGTGCCCAAGATGATCGCATTCGGTCGATCATTAGCGCAAGTTTGCCTAAATCAGAGGCGCTGCCAAATGTGATTTGGCGCAAACATGACCGCTTAGCATACGCTCTCAGCTTGGATGGTTTAATAAGCCCCGTCTCCAGTGAGCCAATGGTTTATCACCTTGATAGCCGTTTATGTGTGCATGTACTTGAAATAGCGCCGAGCAACACTCTCGTTAGTATGCAGTTGCGAAATATTTCGCGAACCTACCGCGATGAAATTGATCCGAAAACGCAGGCCGCGATGAGTTTACCCTTTTTAGTGACGTTTACCGGAGGACTTCCGTCGAAAATTCACTTTCCTGAAGAGCTTGATGTAAAGGTTCAGTTTGAAATTTCTGAAATTATTCGTACCTTTCAGGTATCACTTCCTGAAACGTCGGTTAATACTTGGCAGACGCTAGAAAGCCATGAAGACGGCCAATATCAGGCAGCTTATCAAGTTGATTCAGACGGCGTATTTACCAAGAAAAAGCTCCGGTATCAGTCACTAGGGCCTTCCGCTCAAGACCTAAATGTTGACGCGCTTCACGTTATAAATTCGTTGGCAACGCTAACGCCTGCCAAAAATGCAAGTTGGTGGAAAGAAGCCCAGGTTAACGATGAGGTTGAATTTTTGGTTGGAAATGCGCCATTTATTCGAATCAAAAAGCATTCTGTATTGACCACTTTGCGCGAAGAATGCCAACCCAATGCTGAATTTGATAATATCTCGAACACGCAAAGCATACTCGATATTGTGATCAGCGATGAGTTCAAGAACATAAAGCCTGCTGCCGTTCAGACACGTGCGCCAAGTGCCGGAGACCGTGCACGCTTTCGGAAAATAGCTTTAGCATTTATGGGTAGCGACGAGCCGAACCTTTCGAATATGCAGTTACTCGCGGATATGTTGATTGAGTTTCCAGCGTTATCCTCTCAAATTCCGTTATTGCTATCGCAAGATAGTATCAGTGAGACCGTATCAGCGGGCCTGATTCATGCGTTGGAGCTCGCTGGGAACGAGGCATCTCAGCGAGTGCTGAGTGATATGACCAGCGAAGCTAGTGGGCAGCATGCGAATCGTTTACGGTCGATAATTGGCTTGTCAGGTGTCGAGAATCCATCCGCGCACAGTATCGAGACACTTATGCAGATTGCTGAGAGTGGAGGCGATCCGAAGAGTGAAGACTTGGCGAACACTGCCTTGCTCGCGCTCGGGAATATTAGTAAAACGCTTCGAGAGGCCGGAGACGAGAGCTATGGCGATCTAAGTACTCGACTTGGCTCAGATTTAACTGGTCAGACCAGAGAAACCAAATCAGTAATACTGGCTGCGATAGCGAATGCAGAAGATCCAAGCCTTTTGCCTTATGCTGAAGCTGAGTTAGAAGACTCGGAGAGTATGGTGCGTATTGCAGCCGCGCAAGCGCTCGCATCGGTCGATTCGCCTGAATCATTATCTATCTTATTCAGGGGGCTGCAAGGCGAGAATAATAGTCAAGTGAAGGCGTCAATAGTGGATGGGCTGAGTCAACTTAGCTACAAAGACGATGCGGTATTCGATTCAATTTTGACCATGATTGCGACTGAACAAGACAAGCAGGTCAGAGGGACGATGGCACTTTACTTAGCTGATAATCTCGATATTTATTCAACTAGCCGTCAAATGCTCCAAACATTTGTTTATGATGAGCGCAACAAGGCAGTGTTTCGCGCTGATGTAGCAAGTAAGCTACGCGCTAGCCAAGCAAAGGATAGCATTGAGCGCTGACTTGAGATGCCAGCTACAGCGTAACATTTAGCTGCTAAGTAGTGTTTGCCTGTTTACAAAAAACTAAATCCCCATTTATACATACTTTTTGTCACGCTAGCCTCCATGTTTTCACGAGTTAACAGAAACTTCTGTTGCTCGTTTTGTGCATTTAGGGGAAAATACAGCGCCTTTTTTATTACCGTGTTAGGAGACTATTGATGTCGTCACGTCGACAACTTGCAAATGCCATTCGCGCTTTAAGTATGGACGCCGTTCAGAAAGCAAAATCTGGCCATCCCGGTGCGCCGATGGGGATGGCTGATATTGCTGAAGTCCTCTGGAATGGCTATCTCCAACACAACCCAGCTAATCCTAATTGGATAAACCGTGATCGCTTTGTGCTGTCTAATGGTCACGGTTCTATGCTTATCTATTCTTTGCTGCACTTAACGGGGTATGAGCTAAGTCTTGAAGATCTCAAAAACTTCCGGCAGTTGCATTCAAAAACGGCAGGGCATCCAGAATTTGGGTATGCGCCAGGGGTTGAGACAACGACTGGGCCGTTGGGCCAAGGCATTGCAAATGCGGTAGGGATGGCACTCGCTGAAAAATCACTCGCTGCGCAGTTTAATAAAGACGGCCATGAGGTAGTTGACCACTACACGTATGCGTTTACGGGGGATGGATGCTTAATGGAGGGTATCTCGCATGAGGTCTGTTCATTAGCGGGTACCTTGGGTCTAGGTAAGTTAATCGTATTTTATGATGATAATGGTATTTCCATTGATGGCGAGGTTGAAGGCTGGTTTACCGACGACACGCCCAAACGGTTTGAATCATACGGTTGGCAGGTGCTGCCAGCGGTAGATGGTCACGATGCTGAGGCGGTTGAACGTGCTCTGTTGAGTGCGCGTGAGAACACGACCCAACCCACATTAATTTGTTGCAAAACCTTGATTGGTTTTGGTTCGCCGAACAAACAAGGCAAAGAAGATTGTCACGGTGCGCCATTAGGTGATGACGAAATTGTACTAACACGTGAAGCGCTGGGCTGGGAATATGGGCCCTTTGAAATACCCGATGACGTGTATACCGGATGGAATGCAAAAGCTGCTGGGGCGGAGCGTGAGCAAGCATGGAATGAAAAATATGCGGCGTATGAGGCAGCATATCCTGATTTGGCATCTGAGTTATTACGAAGAATGGCGGGCGAGTTACCGGCGAACTTTGCTGCCGATGCGCAAGCATACATAGAACAATGCCAGCAAAGCGGCGATACCATTGCCAGCCGAAAAGCGTCGCAAAACACCTTGAATGCTTTCGGTCCTTTACTACCCGAATTCTTAGGTGGATCTGCTGATTTAGCGCCTTCAAACTTAACCATGTGGAGTGGATCAAAGGCCATTACGGCAGATGATGCATCGGGAAATTATTTGCATTACGGTGTTCGTGAGTTTGGTATGGCTGCAATCATGAACGGGATTGTGCTACATGGTGGCTTTATACCTTATGGCGCAACCTTCCTGATCTTTATGGAATATGCGCGTAATGCGGTAAGGATGGCTGCGCTGATGAAGCAGCGTACAATTTATGTGTTCACGCATGATTCGATTGGTTTAGGGGAAGACGGGCCTACGCATCAGCCGGTTGAGCAGATGTCTAGTTTGCGTCATACGCCGAATATGAGCACGTGGCGGCCTTGTGATGCAGTTGAATCGGCGGTGGCATGGAAATACGCGGTTGAGCGCAAAGATGGTCCGGTCTCATTAATTTTTTCTCGCCAAGGCCTTCCGCATCAATCACGTAGTGAACAGCAGCTGAGGGATGTTGAAAAAGGCGCTTACGTACTGTCTGGCGGTGAGGGTACACCCGACCTGATTTTGATTGCGACTGGATCCGAAATTGGTCTTGCACAAGAAGCGGCGCTTAAATTACGTGCAAACGGCACAAATGTTCGAGTCGTGTCGATGCCATCTACAGACGTGTTTGATAAGCAAGGTGCAGACTATAAGCAACAAGTGTTACCCCTTGAGGTGACCGCGCGTATTGCGATAGAAGCAGGTATTGCTGATTTTTGGTACAAATATGTTGGATTAGACGGCCGTATTATTGGTATGGAAACCTTTGGTGAGTCTGCGCCTGCTAACTTATTGTTTGAGGAATTCGGCTTTACCGTTGATAACGTGGTGTCGGTTGCAGAAGAACTTCTCTAATTTCTCGCCGCGATTGGTCGCGCACGTGGAGCAGCAATCATGAAATGGCGCATTGCCATCAACGGCTATGGCCGCATCGGACAGTCGGTTCTTAGGGCTCTTTACCAGAGCCCTTTGTTCGCAGAGATGGAAATAGTTGCGATTAACGAATTGGCGGACATCAAAACGATTGCGTATTTAACACGCTATGATACGACCCATGGCCGCTTTCCTGAAGGGGTGAGTGTCGTTGACGAACACACACTTAAGGTGGGTTCAACTGACGTAAGAATACTTCATCACGAGCTCATTGATGATCTGCCATGGTCGGCATTGGATGTGGATATCGTTTTCGAGTGTACGGGGCGTTACACAACACGGGCGGCGGGCGAACAGCACTTACTTGCCGGCGCAAAGAAGGTGTTGTTCTCAAATCCTGCCGAAGCAAGTGTGGATAAAACAATTGTTTATGGGGTAAACCACGAGACACTCGTGGCTGAGGATCAGATTGTGTCGAATGCCTCTTGCACGACCAATGCACTTGTACCCATATTAAAAGAGTTGGACGCATGTTTCGGTATTGAATATGGGACCACTACGACTATTCACTCTGCGATGAATGATCAGCCGACCATTGATGCCTATCATCATGCTGATTTACGTTTAACCCGCAGCGCAATGCAAAATATTGTACCGGTTGACACCGCGCTTGCGATTGGGGTCGAGCGCTTATTACCTGCCATGGCAAACAAGTTAACGGCGGTAGCGGTTAGAGTGCCAACGGTGAATGTCTCGGCGATTGATTTGAGTGTACATTTAACACAGTCAGTCAGTGTTGATGCGGTCAATAACTGCTTTGCGGCGGCTGCACATCACGTTGACGGAAAGGTAATTGCCTATACAGAGGATCCGTTGGCATCGTCAGATTTTAATCAAGATACGCACTCATGCATTATTGACGGGTCTCAAACGAGAGTAAGCGGCGAGCGTTTATTGAAGTGTTTTATTTGGTTTGATAACGAATGGGCGTTTGCGAATAGAATGCTTGATGTCAGTGCCTATTGGTTACGCAAGTCTGAGTGATTAAGACAACATTAAAGGTTTAAACGGTGAAGGTGCACAAATGAGCATAATAAAAATGACAGACTTAGATCTTAAAGGAAAGCGGGTATTAATTCGCGAAGATCTAAATGTACCTGTCAAAGATGGCAAGGTAACCAGTGACGCGCGTATTCGCGCCGCGCTGCCGACCATCAAACATGCGGTTGAAGCGGGTGCAAAAGTGATGTTGATGTCGCACTTAGGTCGCCCTACCGAAGGTGAATATGCCGAGGAGTATTCTTTGTTACCGGTGGCCACTCATCTTTCTAGCCTGTTAGGGCAGGACGTTACGCTGATTAAAGACTGGGAAAACGCCCCAGAAATAGCAAATGGTGACATAACCCTATTCGAAAATGTGCGCTTTAACAAAGGTGAAAAGAAAGACGACGAAGTGCTGGCGAAAGCTTATGCAGCATTGTGTGATATCTATGTGATGGACGCCTTTGGGACCGCGCATAGAGCGCAGGCGTCAACGCATGGCGTGGGGCATTTTGCACCGATTGCTTGCGCTGGGCCTTTACTCGCAGCAGAGTTGGATGCGTTGGCTAAAGCGCTGAAAGAGCCCAAACGCCCGCTGGTCGCCATTGTTGGCGGATCGAAAGTTTCGACAAAATTGACTGTTCTAGAGTCGCTGTCTGATAAAGTTGATCAATTAATTGTTGGGGGCGGTATCGCGAATACGTTCTTGGCCGCAGCTGGCAAGCCGGTTGGTAAATCACTTTGTGAAGACGATTTGATCGCGAATGCCCGTGCTTTGAGTGAAAAGACGGCGATTCCATTGCCCAGTGATGTGGTGGTCGGTCAAGTATTCTCAGAGGCAGCAGAGGCTACGTTGAAAAGTGCAGAAAGCGTAACGGCGGACGATATGATTTTTGATGTGGGTCCTGAGACCGCAGAAAGTTTCGCAAAAATTATTCATAATGCCGGTACAATTATTTGGAATGGCCCCGTTGGTGTTTTCGAATTTGACCAGTTTGGCGAAGGCACGCGCGCGTTATCTTTAGCCATTGCACAGAGTGATGCGTTTTCCATTGCCGGTGGCGGCGATACACTCGCTGCAGTCGATAAATATGGTATCGCGGACAATGTTTCCTATATTTCCACAGGCGGCGGTGCTTTTCTTGAATTTGTAGAAGGTAAGACGCTTCCAGCGGTTGCCATGCTCAAAGAGCGTGCAAAGTCAGTTTAAGAATTATTAGATAAAGACGTTGGTGAAAACCAAGTATAAGAGGACAGGGTAAATGGCACTAATTAGCATGAGGCAAATGCTGGATCACGCGGCTGAACAAGGCTACGGCGTACCAGCATTCAATGTAAACAATTTAGAGCAGATGCGTGCGATCATGGAAGCGGCAGATCAAACCGATAGTCCGGTGATCGTGCAAGCATCAGCCGGCGCACGTAAATATGCGGGTGCCCCTTTCTTGCGCCATTTAATTCTCGCAGCGATTGAAGAGTTTCCGCATATTCCCGTTGTGATGCACCAAGACCATGGCACATCACCCGCCGTATGTCAGCGCTCAATTCAGCTAGGCTTTTCGTCAGTGATGATGGACGGCTCATTAGGTGAAGATGGCAAGACGCCGACCGACTACGAATATAACGTAGACGTGACTCGTCGCACGGTTGACATGGCGCACGCATGTGGCGTGTCGGTTGAGGGAGAGCTAGGGTGTCTTGGTTCGCTTGAGACGGGCCAGGCAGGTGAGGAGGACGGTATTGGTGCAGAAGGGATTTTGACGCATGATCAAATGCTGACAGACCCTGAAGAAGCTGCTGACTTTGTGACTAAAACACAAGTCGATGCCTTAGCGATTGCTTGTGGTACCAGTCACGGCGCATACAAGTTTACGCGGCCACCAACCGACGATATTTTAGCTATTGATCGTATTAAAGCGATTCATGACCGTATTCCAAATACACATTTGGTTATGCACGGTTCTTCTTCTGTGCCACAAGAGTGGCTAGCCGTGATTAACGAATTTGGTGGCGAAATACCTGAAACCTATGGTGTGCCGGTCGAACAAATTGTTGAAGGTATTAAGTTCGGTGTGCGTAAAGTAAACATTGATACGGATTTGCGTCTTGCTTCAACCGGAGCGGTGCGCAGATTCTTAGCGCAAAACCCTAGTGAATTCGATCCGCGCAAATATTTAAAAGAAACGGTATCGGCGATGAAGGAAATCGTTATCGCACGTTATGAGGCGTTTGGGACGGCGGGTAACGCATCGAAGATTCAAGCGAAAAGCTTGGATACGATGTTTGAACTCTATCAGCGTGGTGAGTTAGACCCTGTTGTGAGTTAATTGTTGAGCCTAAAGCGCAGGTGTGAAATAAACAGCGAGCATTGCTCGCTGTTTTTGTATTAACGTTTTAACTTCAATCTATACGTTTAAGTTATGTTTAAAGAAATTATTCAACCAAGATTTGCAGAAACTGATGCGCTAGGTCATATCAACAACGCAACCCTGCCTGTTTGGTTTGAGCAAAGCAGACGACCGATTTTTAAGATATTCGTACCGAGCTTACAACCAAATGACTGGAATCTGATTCTAGCGAAGGTTGAGGTCGAATATACTGCTGAACTTTTTTATGGCGAGCAAGTCACGGTTATGACTGCCGTAAAGTCGATCGGAAACAGTTCCATCCAAGTTTATCAGGAGGCCTGGCAAGGTGGCCGGAAGGCCGCAAAGGGCATTGCTACCATGGTGCATTTTGATCATCAGAAAAAAACGTCAGTGTCTATTCCAAATGATATTCGGCAGACGCTCCATACACATCATGTTGAGAACTGTGACTTTACAAACCAGATGTAAGCCAATGCTGAACTAGATGGTCGAACATTGTGGTGGCGAGCAGGGAGATGAAGCGACATACTGATTTAAAAGCACGCTAAGAAAAGTGAGTATGCCCATCAACAGCAATGACGCCCATTATAATATCGTCGCAAGTGCCATCAAACACACCTTGGCTTATCAAGGGGAGCAGCCAACGCTCAATGAGATTGCATCCGTTTTGAACGTCAGTGCTTATTATTTACAGCAGATATTTAAGGACTGGGGCAACCTGAGTTCTGAGCAATTTTTTGAGTTTTTGTCTAAATCCTATATTCGGACATTGTTAAAAAATTCTCTTCCGATAGCCAAGATGCATAGTAACGGTTTTGGCGCGCTGACGCGTTGTCAGGATTCGGTGCTGCGTTTTGAATCGTTAAGTGACGAGGCGTTTCTTCGTTTAGGCGAGAATGAGACTATTTTTTGGGGATTGGCTGCCTGTACTTATGGTCACTGTTTATTGGTTTGGACATCTTGTGGATTAGCAAAAATAGCGTTTTGGGTGGCGAATGATTCACTTGCGGTTTATGAGCAAACACAACTAAAAGCGGTATGGCCACACGCTGATGTTCAGCAAAGTGACCGAGTCGCTCAGCAATTATCGGATCGAATCTTTGGCGACGTCGATGGCTCTGTTGAGATAGCTGCTGCACAGCCTAACCTGACGCTTTTGGTGCGAGGCAGCACCTTTCAGCGACAGGTATGGAAAGCGTTAACCTTGATACCTAAAGGACACGTGTGCAGCTACCAAGCGTTGGCGAATAATATTGGCAAACCGACTGCGGTAAGGGCGGTTGCAAGTGCTATCGCAAAAAATGAGCATGCCTACTTGGTACCGTGTCATCGTGTGATTAGCGGTAATGGCGACTTTAATCAGTACCGTTGGGGGGTTACTAGGAAAGTGGCGTTATTGTTAAAGGAATCGGCGATGTCGCCCGTCTGGAGGGTTTGATTAGCGTAACGCTGGTTACGCTAATCAAATACGCGTGGCTTGGGTTCTATTTACGCAACCTTCAACGGTTTTTCTTTAATATGATTCCATTGAATCACATCTTCTATTGCCGCCTTGATTGATTCTTTCGTGGCGATATAGTCTATCCCTAATTCATTGATTGCCTTTGAATTATCGAAGCGCATCGTTTTATCTTTGCCTACATGTGCTCGCATATAGGTGCCATTGCCACTGGGCTGTGTATAGGATAACAGGTACATGATTTTGTCACCCAACGGTGTAGCGAGGTTTAACTTAGGCAATCGATAGTTGCCATAGCCTAACTCACGCATGAAACCTATTACCTTGGTCATCGTCCAATTCTCATTGGCGATTAGATAACGGCCCTTCGCCTCTGGCGTTTGCATGGCCAAAATGTGCGCTTTCGCCACATCTCGCACATCAACGATGCCCCAATTTAAATTCATCAACGCTGGGTATACGCCTTTAAGCATGTCTCGCAACACCTTGTTGGATTCATTTAAGCTTGGGCCAAGAGAAGGCCCAATCACCATGTAAGGGTTGATAGCAATGAGATCAAAGCCGCAGTCGTTAGATTCTATATAATCCCACGCCGCTTGTTCTGCTTTTACTTTTGAGAAGAAATAAGGGTTACGTTTTAAATCTGATTTGGTATTCCAATCGGCTTCGCTGAAGACTTTATCGCTACTTGGTTGGTCTGTGATTGCAGCAAGTGAGGACGTAAGAACGATACGTTTTACGCTGGCGGCTTTCGCACAAGATTTTAATACATTCAGGGTACCATTCACCGCAGGGTCGACCAGTTCAGTTTGTGAATCTTTCACATTCACAACGTATGGGCTGGCCGTATGCATCACTACATCGCAGTCTTGCACAACCTCGTCATAAGCGTTTTCGGCCAATAAATCAGCTTGATGAAAACTCAATCGCTCTTCTGCGCCTGCTAACTCGGTCAAATAAGGGTATTTGTCGGCCGTGCCTCGAACCGTGGCCTTAACAGTGTGCCCTTGTTCAAGTAGCTGTTTGACTAAATGCGCGGCAATGAAGCCTGATGCGCCGGTCACGCAAACTGTTTGGTTCTGGTGTTCTTCTGACATAATATCCCCATGCTATTCGTTAATAAATCATTGCCGCTGCACTTGCAACGAGCGTCATGATGAACAAAATCCACTTAAGTGTAGTTTGGCTCAGTTTGATGGTAATGTTAACCGCTAAATGCGCACCAAGCATGGACCCAGCGGCAAGTATAAGGCCGGGCACCCATAATACCTGATCGTTGTAAACAAAGATTGCAAGCGCAACCAAGGTAAAGCCTGCTGTGCACACGATTTTCAAAGCATTACTACGCACCAAATCGTATCTTAGACTGCCTGCCAAGGCTGCAAGTAAAATAAAACCAACGCCTGCTTGCACAAAGCCACCGTAAAACCCAGCTAAAAAAAGCATGGGAATCGATTTCGGAGACTCAGAGATTTGCAGCGCCTTGGTACCCTCAGGTGGTGCGACCACAGAGGGCTTAAAGAGAATAATACCGGCCATGGTGATCATGGCGATGAGTAGGGTGGGTTTGAGTAAGGCCGCGGGCATGTAAGAGGCCAGTGACGCGCCGGCAAGGCCTCCGATCAGTGTAACGGCGACGATTTTTTTTAAATCGGGAATATCAAGTTTGCCATGACGACTGAAACCTCGGCCAGCCGTAAAAGATTGCAATAAGACACTGACGCGATTTGTGGCGTTCGCAATGTCTGCGGGCAGCCCCATCACCATTAATGCTGGAATTGTAAGATTTGAGCCGCCACCGGCCATAGTGTTTATGATGCCCGCTAAAAAACCCATCGATATAAGCAGGCTGATCGTAAAAAAAGTAATATCGTACATATGAATGCTGTGCTGAAAATCGAGATCGTGCATACTAGCGGAAAGTATCGAGTGATGCAGTAATCAATTCACATGCGCATTTCCCAACCGTCGAAACGCTCATTAAGTAAACCCTCTATGCAGATTGACATTCAAGCGCTGAGTTACGATGAGTTTAAAAAACTTAAGCCATCAAATGCTTTATGTTTAAAGCTAGAGGCGAGTGTGGCCGCCCATGTTGAGATGGCGGAGCGGTATTTCAATACCTGCTATGAACGCTTTAAAGTTGAAATAAATTTGAGAGGTAGAAGCGCGGGCCAGGTAAGATACAGCAATAGGCATCAATCGGATAATAAGACGTTTAATTCGGCGAGAATTCGCTTCAATCCATGCCTTTTAGCCTTGCACGGCGACGC
>ENA-OSET01000543-OSET01000543.1-sediment-metagenome-genome-assembly--contig:-NODE-543-length-42009-cov-6.252266_pt1 | contig 42009 bp, 27 predicted proteins | sample MGYA00237882_ERZ534229 | MGnify/ENA primary metagenome ERZ534229 (study PRJEB26408, sample SAMN06266212) | sediment metagenome | isolation source: Hudson Canyon methane seep mesocosm | place: USA:Hudson...
TCTTATGCCCTGTTTAGGACGAGAAGAGATAAGCCCTTTCGCTGATAACATTTTTACTGCTTCACGAGTCGAACTTCTACTAACATTATGTTCCAAACAAAGATCAGCTTCCGACGGAAGCCCTTGGCCAATTGGATAAGTACCTTTTACTATAGCCATCCCTAGATCATGAGTTAATTGATGGGTCAAATTTTGTCTAGGCGAATACTTCATCTATTGCTGTTCCAAAATTATTTATTTTATATGTTATATAATATTTAATTTTATAAAATAAAGATATGGCTATACCAAATAAATAAACATGAAATTTGTTATTTAATTTGTTGATCAAATAACCCTGTCGATTTTATTTAAAATATTCAAAAAGACTCGACTTCATCTGGGAGGATTATATTTATTTTTTAGAACTTTTATAATATTGTTCACAAATAAAATATCTACAAAATGACTACAGGGTTAGATCAAAATTGCTTTATTAATAACTTAATCAAAATTAGATTGATTTACACGCAAAAACATAGGCACTTTTAATCCCTAACTTATCGATAGTTAAATAGTTACCCTCGTTCAATCTATAAATTTTAATTATAGTTATTTAATGCCTTTATTAACATTTCTTATAGTGGTGCATTCAAAATTAGAATTTTTGATTTGATATTGGTTATGGGAAGATAAGATTTGAGCTATTTCAAATGTGTTAACTTTCAAACCGTAACCAAATAGGAATAATAATGGCTATTGGCGTAACAGCAAAATTACAAATACTAACTGGTAAAAACCAAGAATTTGAAACTATTTTTAAACAATTAGTGAGTGCAGTACTTGCTAACGAAAAAGGTTGTTTGCTCTACGCCTTCCATCGATCTCGTAAAGATGCCCAAACCTATATAGTCCTAGAACAATATGTAGATGAAGTAGCATTACATAGCCATTCTAAAACTGACCACTACCGAACCTTTGGTAAGCAAATGTCAGTTTATTTAGCTACTGCCCCTGAAGTAGAGCTAATGGACAGTATTTAATTAAGATTTTCGTTAAAACAAATACAAAAAACATGTCGAAACAAGCAAATAAACATAAAATATTATTAAATTAAGGTCAGTCTAATGAATCAATTTTTTGGTAAAACAGTAGTAATTAGTGGCGGTGCTGAAGGCATTGGCTTTGGAATAGCTCAAGCTATGGGCAAACAAGGCATGAATGTGGTATTAGCAGATATTGATGCTAATCAACTTAAAATAGCCCAAGAAAAATTACAAAAAGAGGGAGTTGAAGTACTTTCTGTCCAGATGGATGTTACGAACCTCAGCCAATGGGAAAATGTCGCTAACAAAACCCTAGAACGTTTTGGCAAAGTTCATATGCTCGTAAACAATGCTGGTGTGGGTAGTAATCCAGGCAGTATCGAAAAAACAGATGATAAAGACTGGCGTTGGGTGATTGATGTAAACCTTATGGGTGTTATTTATGGTACGCAAACCATGGTACCTTTGATGAAACAGCATGGCGAAGGCGGTTGGTTGGTTAATGTGGCATCAATGGCAGGCATGATGGGGATTCCAACAGCCGGTGCATATACAGCAACTAAAGTCGCCGTTGTGGGTATGTCTGAAAGTTGGTACTCAGAACTTAAGCCACACAATATTCAAGTCTCCGTTCTTTGCCCTGCATTTGTAAAAACGCGGATTAATCTCTCTAACCGTAACAAGCCAGTAGAACTAAAAAGCGAAAAAGAGAATAGCGGTCAACAAAATAATTCATCTGCAGCTAAACATATGCAAAAAGTTATTGATAACGGATTATCTCCAGAAGTCGTTGGTGAACGAGTTGTTGAAGCAGTGAGTAATAAAGAACTTTATATTTTCACACATCCGAACTATAGAAAGGTATTGCAGAAACGTTTTAAAGCGATTGATGACGCTTTTGCTCGCTCTGAATCTAGCCCTTTATTGGCTGATGTACTTCATGAAGAAGTTGCTTTGTATTCTTAGTCAATGGTTAGTCATTACACATAAATAATAACGTTTAACTAATGAAGTAGCGTTTATAATAAAGGTAATAATATGTCTCAAAACCGTAAGTTTGGTGTCGTTGTATACGGCGCAACAGGATATACCGGACGTTTAGTCTGTGAATATTTAAATAATCAATACGGCGTCAATGGCGATGTAAAATGGGCGATGGCAGGACGCAGTGAAAGAAAACTTGTTCAAGTACGCGATGAAATGGGCATTCCTAGTGATGTTCCCTTTGTGATAGCTGATGCTGAAAATCCAGAGTCAGTTAAGCAAATGGTGAATAGTACGCAAGTTGTATTAACCACTGTTGGCCCATATCAGAAATACGGTTCCGACCTCGTACGTGAATGTAGCGAAACTGGCACTGATTATGTTGATTTATGTGGCGAACCCGCTTGGATGCATGAAATGATTGCGGCTCACGGTGAAACAGCAAAAGCCAGTGGCGCGCGAATTGTCTTCTCTTGTGGTTTTGATTCAGTTCCTTTTGATTTAGGTATATATTTTTTACAAAAAGCATCCATCGCTAAATTGGGTAAACCTTTATCACGTATTAAAGGTCGTGTACGCGCGATGAAAGGTACTTTCTCAGGAGGAACGTTAGAAAGTTTCCGTTTAACGATGAAAGCAGCGGCAAAAAATCCTGACTTGATAAAAGTACTCACCAATCCATTTTCATTAACAGAGTCATTTACCGGTCCAGAACAGCCTTCAGGCATGGCGCCTATCTTTGATACAGATCTGAACAGTTGGTCTGCCCCTTTTGTAATGGCAACAATTAACACGAAGAATATTCATCGCAGTAACTATTTATTGGCCCATGAATATGGTGATGATTTTGTTTATGACGAAATGATGCTCACCGGTCCTGGTGAGAAAGGTGAAAGTATGGCGAAAATGGTTGCTGCAGATAAGTCTATGGCAAACGACCCTATGCAACCAGGTGAAGGTCCTTCAAAAGAATCACGTGAAACAGGTTTTTACGATGTATTGTTTGCTGGCTCTAATAACGAAGGCGACGTATTAATGGCCAGCGTTAAAGGTGATAAAGACCCTGGGTACGGTTCAACATGTAAAATGATCAGCGAGAGCGCAGTTTGTTTATTGAAAAATCTAGATGCTGCAAGTGGTGGTATTTGGACACCTGCTTCAGCGATGGGTTCTTTATTGATTGATCGTTTACAAGAGAATGCGGGCTTAACCTTTCAATTAGAAGGTTAAGCCTTTAGCCATGTTTTGGGACATTAATAATCAAAACATGGCATTAATTTCTCGTCTGCATTAAAAAGCGTTAAGAACATACCGCAAATGTATAAATCGTTCTAAATTAAAACCACTCATCCCAGTCATTATATTTTCCTTAGGTGAAAAGTTAAAACATATGTAAATAACCTTACTTTTCATTTAACTCAAAAATTAATGACGTCTGTGGAAATAATACCGGCAATTGCATCCCAAATTGCATAAGTGACTCACCCGAGAATGATTCCCCTTGAATTTTACTTAAAATAGAGGGCGAATATTCTTTAAGTTGTGTCGGCCATATTAATGTTAATGTATAAACTTTTTCAGCAGATAAACCCGTAAACCTGTATTTAGGCGGTGTGGTTCTTTTAGTTTCTTTAATACTGTTATAAGCAAAAAGTGCTTTGGATTTATCTTTGTTGATTATGCCGAAGTTAATTGAGTCACCGTCCTGATTTAATCGCACTAACTCTCCACTATGAATTAACTGACGATGTTTTTTATGTAGCGCAATAATTTTAGTTAACTGTTCACAGTCTTCATTTGTTAATTCTCTGGGGTCCATCTCTAAGCCCATATGACCAAAAAATGCCACTGCTGCCCTCATTTCCATAGTTACCGTTCTACCAGTAATATGACATTCTCTTGGCCCAATATGAGCCCCCATTACTTCACTTGGAAAGAAGAATGAACAGCCACGTTGAATCGTTAATCTGTCTAATGCATCATTCGAATCAGAGGTCCATACTCGGTCAGTATGAGCAAGAACACCATAATCCACTCGAGCACCACCCGATGAACAACTCTCAATTTCAACATGAGAGTGCTGTTTCTTTAAACGATCAATTAATTGATATAAAGCTTTTGTTTGTTGATGTATAGCAGGCTTACCTTGTGTATTACCTGCGTGATTAATGTCTCGATTCATATCCCACTTAATATATACAATTTTGGGATACTCTTTAAGAATGTCATCAATGGCATGAAATAAATAATCAACAACTTCAACACGTGTTAAATCAAGTACTAATTGATTCCTAAAGTTTAATTGTTCATTACCGGCTGTTGCTAGAACCCAGTCAGGGTGCGCTCGATATAAATCACTATCAGGGTTGACCATTTCAGGTTCAAACCATAATCCAAATTCCATACCCTGCTGGTTTACATGATCAATTAAAGGGGATAAGCCTTGAGGATAAATTTCTTTATCAACAACCCAATCACCCAAACCTGCAAAATCACCACGACGCCCTTTAAACCAGCCATCATCTAAAACAAAACGCTCTGCGCCTAATCCTGCAACTTTATTAGCAAGTGCCTTCAATGTGTCAATATCGTGGTCGAAGTATATCCCTTCCCATGTGTTGTAATGAATAGGACGTGGCTTTTGACTGAGTTTTGGCGATAATATTTCACGGCGTACATACTGATGAAAACAATGAGATAAACCACTAAAACCTTGGTCTGAATACCCAGCATATAATGTTGGGCTTTGATACGATTGTTTAGGCAACAATACAAGCTCACCCGGCATTAATAATTCACCTAATTGAACATAACTGCGGCCTTCGGGTAAAAGTTCTACTCGCATTTTATGATTACCACTCCAACCAAGATGAAAACCATAGCATTCGCCTGCTTGTTCATGGGTATGGTTGTTATGCATTACCATACCAGGGAAATTATCGTGAGATGTTTTTCCTTTGCGATTTTCTCGTACAAAGCTACCGAGGAATAAATCAAGTGAATGACACTGAAACTCATTTGACCAACGCCCTTCAAAAGACATTATTTCATTCATTTTATCGGTTAATGCTATTGTTGGCGCATTACAGCTATTAACCGTTAATGATTTATCGCTTAAATTTTCCATCTGAGTATTTGCACTTAAAACATCAGTATCGTGATGCAATGATAAGTTATGAATGACCTTGATTTTTCGAATAGTATCTAGCGTTTCAAAACGAACTATATTTTCATCTGCCTGAATAATATCAACAAGTTCACCACCCAATGACCATGCATAATCATCATTATTAATTTCGATCCCCGGAGCTCCTGTAAAACCTTCTCCTAATAATGGAGATAAAGAAATCGGCGCTTCAATAACCAACGAACATTTTGCTTCTTGACGTGTTGATAACAGCGTTAACATATCTGTAGACGTTTGTTTAGATAGCAACTTCCCCCAATAAATAATAGCGGGGGTTTTTCCCTGACAGTCAATAATTAAGCTAGCATTAGTACTATTGAGCTGAACAAATTGTTGTTGTGGTTTCATGGTAAACGTCCTTCAAATTGGCAATTGATATATTATTTATTTTTAATGAATGTAATTATGATTACTATATTAATAGATTTATGGGATAGCATTATTTAATAAAAAAATTCTATAAAGGCCAATCCATGGTTTATACGATCACATTACAAATTTCACTGGAATATATCATATAAATAAGGTTAATATGCATAATATACTTGCAAATAATAAAATGGTAAAAAGTAAATGTTAGGTGTTTGTTATTATCCAGAGCATTGGCCAGAAGAAATGTGGGCTCAAGATGCTAAAGAGATGCGTGAACTTGGTTTACGTTATGTGCGTATTGGTGAATTTGCTTGGTCAAGAATAGAGTTAACTGACGGTGTTTTTACTTTTGATTGGTTAGACCGTGCAATTGAGACATTAGCTAGCGCGGGTTTAGAAGTAATCATGTGTACGCCTACCGCGACTCCACCTAAATGGTTGATCGATAAATACCCTGATATTTTACCCGTTGATATTAATACAGGTACAACACGTGGGTTTGGTTCTCGTCGACACTATGATTTCTCTAGTAAAAACTATTTCAGTGAGGCGATGCGTATATCTGAGGTTTTAGCTAAGCGTTATGGTGAACATCCGGCTATATGTGGCTGGCAAACTGATAATGAAATTGCATGTCATGATACGACTCACAGTGGTTCGGAAACGGCAAAAATAGCTTTTCATGATTGGTGTCTAAGCCGTTATAAAACAATTGAACAACTCAATGCCGATTGGGGCACCGTTTTTTGGTCAATGGAATACCAAAATTTCGACCAAATTGAACTCCCTATATTAGCGGTTACAGAGACTCACCCTGCACATCAATTGGCTTATAGACGTTTCAGTTCTGATCAAGTGATCAAGTTTCACAATAAAATGATTGAGATAATCCGTCAGTATGCGCCGAATAGATTTGTCACTCATAACTTCATTCCTATGGTGGACACTCAAACCGATAATTATGCCCTCGCTGAAAATTTAGATTTCGTCAGTTATGATAATTATCCTTTGGGTCGTTCGGACATGTTTTTCAAAGATAAACCCGCTGCAGAATTTAAACCATACATGCGTACGGGTCACCCTGATTTTGCTAGTTATGACTTTGATCAAAGTCGTGGCATCAGTAAAAAGAATTTTTGGATAATGGAACAACAGCCTGGTCCTGTGAATTGGGCTCATCATAATCCTCGACCTGAAAAAGGTATGGTCAGGTTATGGTCTTGGCAAGCTTTTGCACACGGGGCAGATTGTGTTTGTTATTTTCGATGGCGCCAAGCACCATTTGCTCAAGAGCAAATGCATGCAGGCGTTAAACGAAATGATAATTCAAAATCAGCGGCATGGACTGAAATAGAACAAATGCATGATGAGCTAAAGCTTGTAGAGTTTTCTATCGAATCACCAGTGCAAGCAAGAGTAGCTATAATATCAGGTACCACTAACCAGTGGGTGAGTGAAATTGAACGCCAAGCTGACAGTTATAATCATCAGCAAATAGAATTTTCCTATTATTCTGCTTTGCGCCAGTTAGGTTTGGTAGTCGATTTTATATCGATTAACAGCGATTTTAGTCCATACGATTTAATTCTTGCTCCGTGTCTACCTATTGTTGATGACGTTTTTATTAATAAATGTAAAAACGCTAAAGCTCATTTTGTTTTTGGCCCAAGATCCGGCGGTAAAACTGACGAATTATCATTAGCTCCAAATTTACCTCCGGGTAAACTTCAGGCTTTATTGCCAATTAAAGTTATATCTACTGAAACCATTCGTCCAGATTGTAGTGAAAAATTAGGCTATAAGGATAAAACGTTTGAAAGCCGATGTTGGCGTGAAGAATTAGAAATAACGAAAGACATTATTGTTGATGCTAAATATCATGATCAGTCACCTGCCGTTGTTCGTCATGGCAATACAAGTTATATCGCCACCCTAACTTGTGATGACTTTCTCATTGAACAGTTCGAACACTTAGCCACAGAACTTGATATTACTACCGTAAGATTACCGAAAGATATGCGTATTGTGTATCGTGGTGATCTCGCTTATATCTTTAACTATGCAGGTGTTCCACAAACATTCCCTTCAGAAAATATAGGGAGATATCTATTAGGGCAAGCCGTTATGGATCCTTATGATGTCGCGATTATCAAATTAAATAATAAATAACTATAACTAAAAATAACTAACAAATATTAGTAGGGAGAATCAGTGAATATTCAAATAGCCGTATTTTTATTCATCACTATGTTAATTGCATTTTTAACTTATTTAAAATGTAGAGGGCACGGAAGAGGAAAAGGAAAAGAACAACAGAATAAAGAGTATTTTTTAGCAGGTGGTGGTTTGGCATGGTATTTTGTTGCCGGTTCAATAACACTCACAAACTTAAGTACTGATCAATTAGTGGGTTCCAACGGCACACAAATGGCTTTGCTAGCGTGGTGGGAGTTTGCTGCAGTAGTCGGCTTAATAATACTCGCGAAGGTTTTTCTTCCTGTTTATTATAAATATAACTGTACTACAACAACTGAACTATTGGAGAAACGCTATAATAACAAACATATTCGCGCCGTTATCGGTGGTATGTTTTTCCTCAGTAGCGCATTAATCTTTTGCCCTGCCGTTATTTATTCTGGTTCATTATTTATGCAAACCATGTTCAAAGTTGATATTCCATTAATGTATATTGCAACAGCATTTGCCACGTTAGGAGCAATGTACGCTATATTTGGCGGACTTAGAGCTGTTGCCGTATCAGATACTTATTCTGGTGTTTTGCTGTTAGGTATGGCTATCGTAGTTTTATTTTTGGCTTTGAATGCAATTGATTATGATTTTTCAGGCATTCCAGAGGAAAGGTTAACCCTAATTGGTGATAATGATTCTCCAATTCCATGGCATACATTATTAACAGGTATGATTTTTATTCAAATGTTTTATTGGGGAACTAACCAAGTTATTACCCAAAGAGCCATGGCAGCGCCTAACCTGAAAGAGGCACAAAAAGGTGTGTTTGCTGCAGTATTTATTCGAATTATTATCGTCCCTGCCATTATCGTTATACCCGGCATAGTCTCTTTTAAACTTTACGGGGATATTGGTGACACTGCTTATGGACAAATTGTTGGTGATTTATTACCAGGGTGGCTTTCTGGTGTTTTTGCTGCTGCAATGGCTGCTGCAGTTCTATCAACATATAACAGTAACCTGAATTCAGCGACTGCATTATATGTATGTGATTTCCATGAACCTTATATTAACAAGGACATAAATGTTCCAAAACTAAGTGCATGGATAACAATCGGACTTACCATCGTTTCGCTTGCTCTCGTTCCCGTTTATCAACAAGCTGAAAGTATAATTAATTTGCTACAGCAATTATGGGGCTTGTTTAGTATGCCTATACTTTCAATATTTATTGTTGGTTTATTATTCAAGGGTGTTCATGCGAATGCTGGTATTGCGGCTGTATTTTTTGGTGTTTTACTCTACGGTTCACTGTCATTTGAGTTTTCGCCGTTCCATGCACCGTTTGGCTTACATTACATTCATTTAATGTTTGTTACATTAATTTCATGTGTAACATTTGCCCTGCTGGTAAATCGCTTTGTATTTAAAAATAAAGCCTGCTTATCTTTCACAAAAGATAAGGAAGAAACAGCATTAATTTAATGTTGAATAATTGATAAACAGTCATTCGCTAAAAGTGAATGACTGTTTTAATCTAATGACTATTACATTCCTTTCTACAAGATCTCGATAATAAATTTAACCTAGCTTCTTCCATCGACTTAATTGCTATATCAATATAGGTTGCATCAATATTTGAACTATCGATAAAATTACGCCAAATTGACATGTTTTGTTGAGCAAATGCGTCTTCTGCTTCTCTATCAAAGAATAAAGTTTGTTGGCGAACATTATCCAACGAATTTTTTACCGATTGAAATATTTCATTCTCAGGGATTTCTGATAATTTATTCGCAGGTAGAAAATGACTGCCTTTATTAAATTTCTCTTGCGCGTAATTCGAGGATAAAAAAACAAGAAACTTTTTTGCCAATTCTTTGTTTTTTGCTCTTTCAGCGATAAAAACAATGTCCACGGGGGCAATTTCAACATTTTCTATTTTTGGATCTATCTGAGGAAATGAGAAAAACCCCATGTCGCTCAGATTTTTAGGTGGTATAAAAGCAGTAAAGTAGCTTCCTGCCAGCATTATTCCTCCATGCTGCCTATAGAGGTATGGCAAGCCATCTCGTAAGCTCGATTCCTTTTGAACAACAAAGTAACCCGATTGTATTAGCTCTTGCCAATACTTAAAAACCAATCGAATTTGAGGCGAATCAACTGGCGACTCCCCTTTTATAAATGATTGATGAAAGGTATAGCCATTTAACCTTAAATTGAGAAATTCAAACCACGCACTAATTTCCCAATTATATTTTGTCCCAACATAAATGGGGATGATATTTTCACTTTTAAGTACACCGAGTAAATCTATAAATTGTTGCCAATTATTCGGAGGGGTAATTGACAGTCGATTAAATAGCCTTTTGCTATAGAGCATTCCCCATTGATAGCGAGAAAAAGGAATGGCGTAAATTTTTTGGTTAAACGTAATCGCATTATTTAGATTATTAGAAAAATTATCACTTAATTGATGGGACTGCCAAATATCGGTTATAGGTGTAACTAGATCAAGACGTATATATTTATTAAATCGCTCTCCTGCCATCCAAAAAGCAACATCATAACCATTTTCTTTTTCCAACATATTTTGTAAATCATCTTTGTAGGACTCGGCTTCCCTTACAATGAATCTAATTTTTACATTGGGTGTTTGTTTTTCAAATTCAGCAGCTAAAAAATAAACCATTTCACGTGCAACACCATTGGTCCCTGCAACACCAATGGTAAGAACCTCTTCAGCCCTTGATAGGTGAGAATATAAAAGATTAAGAGTAACCAAAATGTACGATAGGTACCGCATTTATATCCCCTAAAAATATTGGTATAAAAACAGTATAGGTTAGGCATTATTTAATTGCGAACAAGTGAATTTCTCTGGATTAACACTTGAACATCCATTATTTATTAGATATTCAAATGTTCATAGTGGACAATATTTTATATGTTTATATAGGTTTTTATAAAATCAACCAACAAAATCTTACTATATAACCTTCATGTTGATTGAATTAATGTTCATAACATTATTTCGACTGTATAACTTGATCATTCTATTTACTTGTACAAGAGAAGCAAGCATAGCCATTATTGGAGGAAAATAACCACGTTCTATAAACAATAGCTTGTCCTCAGAACTTAACTGAGAAAGTCGTTGTTCGTTAATACAATATAGTCCTTTGAGAACCTTGTTTTCACCATTGTCACAATTTACATTCAGCTCTAATTCCATTAATAAATTGTGTTCTAATAATTCAGCAATGAAATGTTCTGTGCTGACATGAGCATCAAAAATTGCTGACAAGGCTTTATTAACCTGAGTTAATCTTTCGCACTCTGAGCCATCTTCATTCAACAGGGAAGCTTTTCCATCAGGACTGATAAGCTGACTGTCTAAATTGATACACGATGTCATTTTATTTTCATTGTCAGGATCTGTACCCAGCCCAAAAGGCAGCATAGTTAAACTTTTTGGTAGATAAGCGATATCATTTGATAATTGCCCATTAAAAAATACATTGTCTTGTTGTAAGCCAAGCAAAGCAATTGCAGAGAAATTTCCGCTATGACTATTTTTTGTAAAAAAAAGTGGATAGCTTGACGAAGAGGATACAATTTCATCTGCACTAATGAGTGCCTGATTTTGTAAACTTATATCATGCCAATCAAGCTCATTTCTGATGTTAAGTGTTTCCTGCAAAGCCAATTTAAGTGGTGTAAATGTTGTCATAAGAACTCTGTATATTAATTAAACTTTTTGAAAGTCATGGGATTTAATCTTAGTTAATAACGCTCTGTGATCTGGTAAACGCTGACTTAACTGATCCGTAGATTGATTGTTCAAGTGAAATAACTTTTCAGCTATCTGCGGCTGAGACACTAAATGTTGGCGTTGAGAAATATCTGTTTTAAAATCCATACCGTAAAGCACATAGAGATAACTCGCTGCAGGAAAAGTTTCCACCGCACTTGAAAAGTCATATTCATTTGGAGGCTGATATTTCCATATTCTTAACTGCTCAGATAAATGTTTTGGTATTGAAGGTTCAGCTCTCATAGCCTGCCAAAAAGGTTCTTCAAGTTTACTCAACACGTAATGCAGCTTTAAAAATTCGATAATTTTTCCCCACCGAATCGTCATATCATTATTGAACCGCTCAGCCACAATTGGAAGTAAACTTTTACAACCGGGCAATTGCTGAGCAATATGGTCTGCAGAAATTTCAATGAGCATTAAGGCAGCCGCTTCTAAAGGCTCTAAAAACCCAGCGGAAAGTCCAATAGCCATACAGTTTTTATGCCAAAATTTTTCACGATGTCCTGCAGTAAACTTAATCTCTTTTACTTTAAGTTCATCACTTGTTACACCAATATAATCGGCTAAAGTTTGTTTAGCTTGTAATGTCGTTGTGTATTCACTTGCATAAACATAACCAATGCCACGTCGGTTGCTTAAACCTACATCCCATATCCAACCGCTATTTTGGGCAACAGACTTAGTATGAGACGCTACTGGAGACTCTTCATCATCGTAAGGTATTTGAACGGCTAACGCTCTATCAGCTAATAAAACATCTGATTTTTCTATAAAGGGAACATTAAGAGCCTGACCCAGCAATAAGCTTGAAAATCCAGTGCAATCAATAAAAAAGTCGCCTGAGATAATTTCGTTCTGCTGAAGCTCTATTTGCTCGATATTACCATGTTCATCTAATTTGACTTGTTCAACAGTACCGATAACATGCCTTACACTTAAGTTTTCTATAGAATGTTCTTTAATTAATTGTGCAAACTTTCCTGCATCGAGGTGATAGCCATAATTAGCCGGACCTTGATATTGTTTGTCCGTAATACTTTTAGGCGCTAAATTTAAATCGCATAACTTAGGTTGGAAGCAGACACTACTTGCAAATTCTTGTTTACTTACCTGCAGCCAATAAGGACTTAAATCAAATTTCCCCTGTGCTTGAGGTGCTGAAAATGGGTGGTAATATTTATCATTTTCTTGTCCATCACACCATCCTACGAACTGATTCCCTTGCTTAAAACTTGCGTTACATTCACGTAAAAAAATATTTTCATCAAGCCCTATTTTACGTAACGTATTTCGCATGGTTGGCCAAGTACCTTCACCGACACCGACTGTTGGTATATCACTTGATTCAATTAAAGTAATAGATATTGAAGAAGTGTCGCTCTGAAATTGCTTTGCTAACAGTGCTGCACTTAACCAGCCTGCAGCTCCGCCACCCACAATAATAATTTTTTTAATTGGGTCGGTCATATTAACCTCCTGAATAAATATTCACCTTTATATGTTATCAAAAAAACAATATAAAAAAAGGGGGTCATAGACCCCCAATAAAACGTGTTTCTAATAATTTTTTCTAAAAACTTACACGAGCACCAACAGCCCAACGTGTACCAGTTTCTTCTAAACGAACAGTTTGATTTTGGTAACGTCCATGACGTCGTGTTGCTTCATTAGTAATATTAATACCTTCTGCAAAAATGGTAATTGTTTCGCTAATATCGTAACTGCTACTGATATCCCACTGAGCAAAAGTATCAGTATAAAGCGGCTCTGAACCACCAAACCTACTCACACCGTCTTGAAGAAACTCTTCACGATTGTTATAAGCAATACGTGCTTGAAACGGGCCGTTTTCATAGAATGCGATCATATTTTGTGAATCACCTAAACCAGGTAATATTGATTCATCATCACTGTCAACAAACGTGGCATTAGCTTGTAAACCAAAACCTGACTCCCAAGTATGTGTCCAAGCAATTTCTAAACCATTAACCTCAACTACATCACCATTACGAGGACGACGTACATCAAAATCATAAGATCCACTTAACAAATTAAAGGTTTCTGTTTCAACTGCACTGGTAATAAAGCTATCTACTTCTTTACTAAATACAGCAAATACGAAATTACTTGTGTCAGCATAATAGTATTCGTATGACAAATCCCAGTTAGCTGATAAGTATGGTTGTAAGTCAGCGTTGCCACCTTGTGCCTGATTGTTATTCGGGCGCGAATTGGTAATAGATAAAGCAGGATTCAAATCACTCATAGTAGGACGAGTTAAGGTTTCTGAATACGCAAAACGCAATAACATCTCATCTGCAAGCTCTAGCTTCAAATTCACACTTGGTAATATATTGGTATAGTCATTAGTTGATGTAACCGGTGTACCATTGTCACCTTCAGCATAAATTTCATTTAAATCTGATGGGTCGTTTGGTATTGGTTCTAAGTCAATCAGTTCACGGGTTATACCTGACAAATCAGCTGACGTTTTAGAGTAACGTATCCCCATATTCACGGTCCAAGGCATATCTCCTAATTCACCTTCCAATGTGAATTCTACATAGGCACTTAGCACATTTTCCTCTACGGTATACGCATCAGATGCCTGTGTCGGGTTATCGAATGCTGCAGCAGTCACTGGATCTAATGTCGCGCGGTATGCTGCATATTCTGCTGGATCATACGTTAACCATGTATTAGGTGCGCCAGGGAAAAAATCGTTTGCCGTATATTGTGTTAATAAACTAGAAGGAACACTCGTGCCATAGCCACAATACACACCACAATCACTTGCGAATAAACGTGATGCATCTTTAGTTCTATCTTGAGAATAGGCTCCCCAACGCATTTGTGTGAAAGTATCTTTTCCAGTTTCCCACTCAAAATCTACACGAAATTCATTGATTTCATCTTCACGGTTCCAGCCATTGCGTTCGTTGTAATGTGCATTACCTGCATCTGCATTTAATAAAGCGGCATCACCACCAGCAACACTTAGTGTTGGCGTATCACCACCTGCGCGGTTATCCCACGTATAAGCATTGTTATAACCAATTACATTAAAGAATATATCGCCACCGCTATTTTCTTCAGCAGTTGAATTTGACCAGTCAACTACCATAGTTAAATCATCATTAATGCTATATTCCGCATTGAAGCCAAAAGCTTTCATATCGACATCACGACCAAATGAACGACGGATAAAGTCGGTCGCACCTGCATTAGAGTTTTCAATATAAACAACGGTATTATTAGCATCTACCTCTGCATCAATGAAATTGCCTTCTGAGAACCAGTGACCGGCATTCGTTGCCTGCGAGTCCACTTCAAATTTAGATACTAATCCGTCAAAAGTTAGGGTTAAATCATCATTAGGTGCGTATTGAATAACGGCAGTTCCACTTGTTCTTGTACGCGCTTGTTCATCAACACCAATATCAAAGTTCTGTGGCACGTTCACATTACTAAATTCTTTGCCATTTTGAGCCGTAAAATTAACACCTGGACGGTAATAACGAGTTTCCATCATGTTAGTTTGAGTGTCGCTTTCTTGATGAGAAGCTGAAATAAGTACACCTAAACGATTATCCATAAATGTATTGGTGATTAAACCTGAAACTTGTGGTGATGTTTCTTCGGTTAATCCATCATAAACACCTTTAACAGAACCAACACCTTTAAAGTCATCAAAGTCAAAAGGTCGTGCCGTTTTTACATTAATCGTTGCACCTATCCCACCTTCTTGCATAGATGCTGTAGGGCTTTTATAAACTTCTGCTCCGGTGATCAATTCTGCTGCTAACGTATCAAAACTAAATTCACGGCCTGCATTTTCAGTGGCCATTTGACGACCGTTAACAGTCACCATATTAAATTGTGGTCCAAAACCACGAACAGAAACTAATTGTCCTTCACCGCCACTTCTATCTATTGATACACCGGTGATACGCTGTAAAGACTCTGCGACATTTTGATCAGGAAACTTACCTAAATCTTCAGCAGTAATACCATCTGAAACAATATTCGATTCACGTTTGTTTAGCATTGATGCTTTTAAACTACTGCGGAAACCTGTTACAACAATAACTTCTGTTTCTTTCTCTTTTACACTTGCATCAGTTTCAGCAGCATAAACACTAGCGTTTGTTAACGCACCTGCTACAGCTATAGCTATTGCAGTTCGCTTATTGAATTTTGTTATATTCTTTGTAGACATAATATTACCCTTTATCTTTTTTATAGTATTTTATATTTATTATGCTTTTTATACTTATCAAGCTTTATAGTTAGATAAAACCTATAAAACCTATTTATCATATAAATACATTGAATGGTAAAAAATATCAACTATTTTTTGAATAGCCAACCAATGTATTTAAAGATTTTTGTACGTGTATTTTGCTAGAACAGCTAGAGACATACACGTCTATTTATTAAAACTTTATTATTCTCAAAATCATAAAAGTTTTAATTCCATAAAAAATTTACGAATTCCTATTACTGAAGAATAGGTATTACGCTTTAAAATGATCTTTTATGGTAAATATTAAATTAACTCTGTACTTTTTTTACCGCGTCTAACCACTTTCCATACAAAGTATTACGTTGCTCATTATCAATATCAGGCGTAAAACGTTGATCACAATGCCACATTTTAGCTAAAGCTTCTGTCGAACTGAAAATTCCCGCTTTGAGCCCTGCTAAATAGGCAACACCCAACGCTGTTGTTTCAATAATTTCAGGACGGTCAACTGTTGCACCAAGAATACTGGAGAGAAAACTTAACAACCAATTATTAGCAACCATTCCACCATCTACACGTATGAGTGTTGGTCTTAATCCATCTCGTTCCATGGCTTTTTGTAAGTCTTTTGTTTGATAACACACCGACTGTAAAGCCGCAGTCACAATTTCATTTATTCCAGAATCTCTAGTTAAGCCTAAAATAGCACCACGAGCATTAGGGTCCCAATATGGCGCACCTAACCCTGTAAAAGCAGGTACTAAGAAAACACCATGGTCAAGGGGCATCTTTTCAGCAATTGATTCGGTTTCACTGGCGTTACTAATTAACTTCAATCCGTCTCGGATCCATTGAATTGTTGCCCCAGCCATAAAAATACTGCCTTCAATGGCATAAGTGGGTTTTCCATTTAATCGATACGCAACGGTAGTTAACAGTTTGTTTTTCGATTTTAAGGCTTCATCTCCCGTATTCAACATTAAGAAACAACCCGTACCGTAGGTACTTTTTGCCATTCCTTCATCAAAACACGCTTGACCAAATAAAGCAGCTTGCTGATCGCCAGCCACACCTAATATGGGAATTTCTGCACCGAATAAAGAATTATTGGTGTATCCAAAATCATCTGAGGAATCCATAACCTCAGGTAACATAGAAGCAGGAATATCAAACAGTGACAATAATTCTTCATCCCATGTTTGTTCATGAATATTAAAAATCATTGTTCTAGAAGCATTTGTTGCATCAGTGCGATGAACGTTACCGTCTGTTAAATGCCATAATAAAAAGCTGTCGACAGTACCAAAAGCAAGATCACCCTTTTGGGCCTTATCTTTTGCACCTGGAACATTTTCGAGGATCCAACGAATTTTTGTTGCTGAAAAATACGGGTCTAAAAGTAAACCTGTTTTATCATTAATAAGTGTTTCTATTTCAGGAGATTGTATTGATCTACAATACTCAGCGGTACGACGGTCTTGCCAAACAATGGCGTTATATAATGTTTCGCCTGTTTTACGATCCCAAACTACAGTAGTTTCACGCTGATTAGTAATACCGATAGTAGCGATATCTTTAGCGAATAAATTATTTTCTGATAGCACTTTTCTACAAGTGTTAAGCACTGTCTTCCAGATATCATCAGGTTCATGTTCGACCCAACCATCTTGAGGAAAATGTTGTTCAAATTCTTCCTGTGCCACTGCATGTATCTTACCTTGCTTGGTAAACAGTATTGCTCTTGAGCTTGTTGTACCTTGATCTATGGCTAATATGTATTTCGACATCGTTGCTATTTATCTTACTTAATAAAAAAACTCATTCGATAATGCACATTTTTAATAACATTGGCAATCAATATTTTCACATTCGAACATTAAGTTGTAATAATTTGTTTTGGAAAATATCTAACATGTGGGATAATTTTGTAAGTTGTGAATTTAAAGATAATAGAGGTAGCCTATATGGCGCTTAACCAACGTCAAACTGAACTTACAGATTTAGTGCATGAAAAAGGCTTTATTACTATTGATGAATTGGTAAAGCATTTTGATGTTACACCGCAAACTATTCGAAGAGATCTAAACTTACTCGCAGATTCTGGCGTCATTATTCGACATCATGGTGGCGCAGAGAGTTCTTCAACGACGGAAAATACATCATATCAATCACGTAAAATATTAAATTTAGAAGCGAAAGAAAGTATTGCTCGTGAATTAGTAAAGATGATCCCAAATGGAGCTTCCCTATTTATCAATATAGGTACTACAACTGAAACAATTGCACGGGCGCTAATGAATCATAAAGCATTGAATATTGTAACAAATAATATTCACGTCGCTACAATTCTATCTGCAAAAGAAGACTTTAGCGTGATTATTGCCGCAGGTGAAGTTCGACATAAAGATGGCGGAATTATTGGTGAAGCTACCTGTGAATTTATGAACCAGTTTCAAATGGACTTTGGAATTATAGGCATCAGTGGCATAAGTAACGACGGTTCATTACTCGACTTTGACCTTAGAGAAGTACGTGTAGCTCAGGCTATAATCAATAACTCAACCAATGTTTTACTTGCTGCTGATCAGTCTAAATTTGGTCGAAATGCTATGATTAAACAAGGGAACATTGCACAAATTCATCATTTATTTACCGACCAACATCCCCCTAAAGAAATAGAAGAAATACTTTCTACTCACAATATAGCTACCCATATTGTTTAAGTCGGTATTTAATTTTTACATAATCCCCCTCAGTTATAAATCTAAAAACTAGCCAAATAACAATTGGCTAGCTTACCTATTGCTGTTCATAAATACTCACACCCTTTGTTTATCGAATATATTTAACTTGAAACGAACACAAACGAACATTACAATACTTAATAACGAACAATCAAATTATCAGACAAAACATATGGGTTTAAAAAATGAAGTATTTGACGTCGCTGTTATAGGTGGCGGTATCAATGGAACAGGCATAGCTGCTGATGCTTCAGGGAGAGGATTGAAGGTTATCCTGTGTGAACAAAATGATCTTGCATCGGCAACCTCTTCTAATAGCAGTAAACTGATACATGGTGGTTTACGCTATTTAGAACATTATGAATTTAGTCTTGTTAGAAAAGCGCTTACTGAACGTGAGGCTTTAATCAAAAATGCGCCACATATCATTAAACCGCTGACATTTAGATTACCTCATCAACGCCATTTAAGACCTTCATGGTTGATCAGAGCTGGTTTATTTCTTTACGATAATTTAGCAAAACGAACAACGCTAGCTGCATCTCGAAGTATAAAGTTTAACGAAAACAGCCCACTTATTGATACGATTAAAAAAGGTTTTGAATATTCAGATGGCTGGGTGGATGATGCCCGATTAGTTACTTTGAATGCTGTCGCTGCCAAAGAGAAAGGAGCAACAATTAAAACACAAACTAAATGTGTTAAAGCTGTTCGAAATGATGGTCTATGGATAATTACATTACAGGACACATTAACGGGTGACACAAACACTATACATGCTCGCAGTGTTGTTAATGCCGCAGGCCCTTGGGTTGCAAATTTATTTTCAGAAGTATTGACACTTAAGTCTCCTCAAAATATTCGTTTAGTAAAAGGTAGCCACATTGTTGTTCCTCGAATACATGATCAGCCAGAGGCATACATGTTGCAAAATGCAGATCAACGTATTGTATTTGTCATTCCATTTGAAGAAGACTTCTCTTTAATTGGTACAACAGATGTAGAACATACTGGCGATCCTTCTACTGTTGAAATATCAGAAGATGAAATTGAATACCTATTAAACATTACTAATGACTATTTCAAGAAAAAGATTTCTAGAGAAGATATTGTTACCACTTATTCAGGTGTTCGACCGTTGTTAGATGATGAATCTTTAAATGCTCAAGCAGTTACTCGAGATTATACCTTAGAGTTAGAAGATGTTGATGGGCAAGCGCCAATCCTATCAATTTTTGGTGGAAAAATTACCACTTATCGAAAATTAGCAGAAGCTGCTGTAGACAAATTAAATCCATACTTTCATAAGGCTGGTGGTCAATGGACAGCAGATGCACATTTACCTGGAGGTAACTTTTCTAATATTCAAACATTTACTAAATCAGTTGAATCTAAATATCCGTGGTTACCAGAACAACTTCGAACACGATTAATCAGAAGTTATGGGACACGTATTTTTGATTTATTAACTAACGCGAATAACGTTGAATCACTCGGCAAAAATTTTGGTTCAGATTTATACGAGGAAGAAATTAACTATTTAATTGAAAAAGAATGGGCGATTGAAATAGATGATGTCATTTGGAGAAGAACAAAAAGAGGGCTTTATCTAACAACCGTTGAAATATCGCAAATCAAAGCTTTTTTATCTAAACACCCGACTCTATTGGCGCGTAAATCACCAAAATTGATAAAAGCTGCATGAAAGGTATCTGATTAATATTTTGCTACTGGCTTAACTAAGGGAGAAAATTAATTTTCCCTATTAAATTTAGTGTAACACCTAGGTTTATAATGAAAAAACTTTAGCCATTCATAATTTATCTTACATTCCTGGTCAGCCACCAGTAACATCCTAAATAAAAACCAACAATATCAACCACCTAACTAACAGGCTTGTAATTATAAGAATTCAGAAATAAGAGTTGCAATCACAATCAGTTTTAATTATCTTATAAATAAGATTTAACGTTGTGGTTGCTTTTAAAGATATTAATTACTGCAATGTTTGTCTGTCTCGAAATCTCGAGTTTTTGTATGGCTTACAGCAGGATGAAATCCTTCTATTTTTCATAAGTAGTTTAAGTAAAGTATAAAATAACAACATCGGTTGCCTTTAGCAGTCAAAGAACTTTAATCGTTTGGAATAATATAATGAATAACTTGGAATTTACTCATCGTCGTAAAAACCCACTAACGGGTGATTGGGTATTAGTTTCGCCTCATAGAAATAATCGTCCTTGGCTAGGAGCAACTGAAGCTGAGTCAATTATTGAATTACCTACTTACGATGAAAGTTGTCCGTTATGTCCAGGAAATAAACGCGCAAATAATGCGGTCACACCAAATTATAAAGAGACATATGTCTTTATTAATGACTTTGGTGCTTTGACTGATAGTTCAGATGTATCAAATAAAGTAGATGATGATCAACACCCTTTATTTGAAGCCAATATAGCCAATGGTGAATGCCGAGTTGTTTGCTTTTCTCCAGATCATAATAAATCCCTCCCTGAATTATCCGTTACTGAAATTGAAGCTGTGGTTAACACTTGGCAATCAAATTATGTTGAATTGTCAAAGCAATATGCCTGCGTCAATATATTTGAAAATAAAGGGGCTATTATGGGGTGTTCTCAGCCTCACCCTCATGGACAGATTTGGGCGCATGAACACTTATCGACTGAAGTAGAAAAAGAAGATAAACAGCAACTTGCCTATTTAAAGGCTCATGGGAAATCATTACTCGCTGATTATGTTGAACATGAAAGTGCAAAACAAGATCGCATTGTTGTAGAAAATGACCATTGGTTAGCGGTTGTGCCTTTTTGGGCTGCTTGGCCTTTTGAAACTTTATTAATCGCCAAAGATGATATTCAACACTTTGGCCAATTAAACGCTCAGCAAAAAAGTAGCTTAGCTCAAGCATTGCAAGAGCTCACAATTCGTTACGATAATGTTTTCAATTGTAGTTTTCCATATTCAATGGGATGGCACAATGCTCCTCAAAATAAGCCTTTAGAAAATGAAGATGATAATAGCCACTGGAGGTTGCATGCTCATTTTTACCCTCCTTTATTACGATCTGCCACGGTAAAAAAACATATGGTTGGCTATGAAATGCTTGCAGAAAGTCAACGTGATTTAACCGCTGAAACAGCGGCTAAAATACTCTGTTCAACCAGTACAATTCACTATAAAAAGGATCACTCTAATGACGCATGATATTTTCAAGCATAAATTTGAAGAAATTTATCAGCAGCCTGCTCAAGCCATATCATGTGCTCCAGGTCGAGTTAACTTAATAGGTGAGTTCACTGATTACAACAATGGTTTTGTATTACCCTGTGCATTAGAGTTTACTACTCGTATACTTTTCAGAAAACGTACTGATAATAAAGTCGTTGTGCATTCTCTACATTACCCAGGTGAACATGACGAATTTACGCTCGATGGTGAAATAAACCATGGAGAGTCGCAGTGGGGAAACTATATACGCGCTGTAGCTTTCGTATTCAAAAGACAGGGCCATCAATTATGTGGTGTTGACTTGTTAATTGACAGTGATGTTCCACAAGGAAGTGGGTTATCTTCTTCCGCCGCTTTAGAAGTAGCGGTAGGTGGTGTATTCAATCAATTAAATCAACTCAATTTATCTGGGCAAGCAATCGCGTTATTAGGTCAAGAAGCGGAAAATGATTTCATGGATTGCCAATGCGGAATTATGGATCAATTAGTTTCTGCTAACGGCGAAAAAGATCATGCTTTACTTATTGACTGTCAAAGCTTAACGACAAAATCGATTAATATCCCTGATGATTTATCTATCGTAATTGTAAATTCTAATTACCCACGAAAACTTGTCGACAGTGAATATAATCAACGTCGAATCGATTGCGAACAAGCCGCTGCTAAAATGTCGGTGAGCAGTTTACGTGATGCAAATATGAATATGTTAGATTCCAATCGTTCGACAATGTCTGAGAATGAATATAAACGAGCTCGCCATGTTATCACTGAAAATATTCGAGTATTGAGCGCAACTGAAGCTCTAAAAGAAAATGATATGCAAAGTCTCAGACAACTGATGACAGCTTCTCATCAATCACTTAAAAACGATTTTGAAGTAACGGTTGCTGAAACTGACGGCTTAGTCGAAATATGCCAAGCGGCTCTGGGTAATGATGGCGCTGTAAGAATGACCGGAGGCGGGTTTGGTGGTGCTATTGTATGTTTATGCCGCCATGATGATATAACTAAAATTCAAGATGCCGTTGAAAAACACTACTATTCACGTTTCAACATCAATGCTTCTATTTATGTTGGTAAAGCGGGAGATGGTTTAAAGGTTAACTTTTTCTAATTGGATTGATCGTAGACTTAAATGTATTATTTTAAGAGAATATTTAACGATTATCAGTATGCAGGGCAGAAATGAATAGTAACAAAGGCATTAAAAACATAAACTTGGGCGTTATTGGGTGTGGCGAAATTGCTCACCTTTTTGCCCGTGGTGTAAATAAAGTAGATAACTGCAATATACTCGCAGGTGCTTCACTTACCCCTGGGAAAGCTGAGCGCTTTACCTACACACATCAAATACCACGCTCATATAATGACTATCAATCTTTGGTTAACGATAACGATATTGACGCTGTTTACATTGCAACTACCCATAATTTTCATTTTGAAAATATCAAACTCTGTTTAGAGCATGGTAAACATGTACTTTGCGAAAAGCCCTTTACGGTTAATACTCAACAAGCCGAAACATTAATAGCCTTAGCTGACGAAAATAATTGCTTCATGATGGAATGTGTTTGGACCCGATTTTTACCTGCCATTACACATTTAAGTCATTTATTGTCACAAGGTATTATAGATAAAGTACAAACAGTTAAAGCCAATTTTAGTATCAGTGGCGATTTTCCTTCAGATCACAGGTTACGTAATAAGAATCTTGCCGGAGGCGCTTTACTTGACCTTGGTATCTATCCATTAACTCTCGCTGACATTGTATTTGGTGAATCGCCGAGTCGTATACAAAGTTCTGCAGTTATGAGCGAAAGTGGCATCGATGAGAGCTCATGTTATCTTCTCGACTACGGACAGGATCAACGCGCTATTTTATCGGCTTCTTTTATAGAGCATGCCCCTACCGAAGCAACTATAAGTGGAAGCCATGGTTATATTCATATCCCTGACTTTTTAGGTGCTAAAGAATTACATTTATACTTAAATAATCAACCACTCAAAGTTGTCTCTTTTCCATTTGAAGAAGGTGAAAGTTTTACCTTTGAAATATCACATGCGATGGAATGTATTCGTAACAACAAAAAACAAAGTGATATTTTACCGCTTGATAAAACAGCCGCGATGATGACATTAATGGATACGATACGCAGCCAATGGGGACTTAAATATATTGGAGAATAAAATTTACAATTTTAACTAAGCAAGCATCTAAATAAATATATTCAATAATAACTATAAAAGAGAATGAACTTAACATGCAAATAAAACACAAAAAATCATTATTATTTACCGTCATACTGTGTAGCTACGTTCAAGTAATAACGTCAGTTAACGCTGCTCCATTATTTAACGATAACGTTCAAGGTTCAGTTAAACTTATTCCTGAAGAATTAAATAGCCAACTCCCTGCCGATGTCGTTCCTGAGCTTGCAGATAAAGGTAAATATAATGTAGGCGTTAAAACACTAGAAATTACAAACCCTGCTCAATTTAACCCTGCCACCCAAAAAAATGAAGATAGAAAGCTTACGGTTGAAGTTTGGTATCCAACGAATGGAAATACCCAAAGTAAAAAAACCAGTTATGAAGATGAAACACGTTCGGGTATAAAATTTTCTATCCAAGCAGATGCTTTTCGTGATTCTCCAGTATACAAAGTAGAGAATGAAAGCAAATTTCCGCTAGTTGTAATTTCACATGGTTATACTGGTTATAGAACTATCATGTATTACCTTGCAGAACACTTAGCCTCAAATGGCTATGTTGTAGCAGCAATTGATCATACAGATTCAACAAACGCTGAAGTAGACATGAAAAACAGTCCTTTCTCGGGATTTTTTAGTACTTTACTTAATCGCACTCGAGATCAGCAATTTACATTAAATCATTTCACTTCGAGTCAAAACTTTGTTTCTGAGGCTATTGATAAAAATAAAGCCGGACTGATTGGTTATTCTATGGGTGGATTTGGCGCAGTTAACACTATTGGCGGTTGTTATAATTTCACGCCTGCTACTGCTTCAGCTTTTACGGGGTTAAAAGATCCTGAACAAGTTAAAAAGGTTATGTCGTTACTGAATAGCTGTGCGGGTGGTCAATATCAAAATATTAATATCGACAAAAAGTGGCAAGCTGTTGTGGCATTAGCGCCATGGGGCGGACAACACAATCTATTTAAACAAGAAGCTATGGCCAAAGTGACAACGCCAATTTTATACATTGGTGGCTCATTAGATGATGTATCTGGTTATGACGGTATTAAATCACTTTATGAAAAAACGGGAAGTAAAAATAAATATTTACTCACCTATCAAAATGCGCGACACAATATAGCGCCTCACCCTGCTCCGTCAGTCTCTAAAATAAATGAAATAGACATAGGACATTACTATGATTCTGTATGGGATAGCGTGGTATTTAATAATACCAATAAGCATTTCACACTCGCAATGATGGATTGTCATATAAAACAACAAGCAGATAAATGTGAATATCTTGATTTATCTAACAGTTCGAATCAAATCCCCGTAGAAGGCAAAACACCAGCCCCTTGGAAAGGTTTTGATCACCGTTATTCAACGGGTATGACTTGGCATATGGCTAAATAACATTGTTCTTAGACATAACGTGACTTAGGCAACATCTGTTGCCTAAGTCAATTATCTGCAATTGAAAATCATTAAATTTTCAACAAACACTTTACACAAAATATTATTAAATAATTAAACAGGAAAAAAAATGCCAGAAATTTCATTATTAGGTTGGATACATACAGGTATTGCAATCATTGCCTTAATAGCAGGTTTTTACTCATTAGCACGATATAAGTTTATTTTACTTGAGCACAACACTGGCAAAATTTATCTGATTTGCACGTTAATAACAGCAGTGACTGCTTTAGTTATTTTTCGACATGGTGGGTTTGGACCAGCACATGCATTAGCGGTATTAACCCTTCTCGCATTAGGCGTTGGAACAATTGCTAGCGCAACAGGTTTGTTTGGAAAATTTTCGTCTTACATTCAAGCGATGAGTTATTCGGCGACGTTATTATTCCATATGATCCCAGCAATCACTGATGGCTTGATGAGATTACCGACCGATAACCCTATTGTTACTAATATTGAAGACCCATTATTAAAAAGCTTTTTCTTGGCTTTCTTAATCACCTATCTTATTGGTGTTATCGCCCAGTTCATATTATTACGTAAGAGGAACTCACAATCGTAATGAGTAGAAGTAAAACGCCTATTTATAAAGGGTTTTGAAAGAATTAAATAACAAAGGGCTGCACTAAGTGCAGCCCTTTTAGTTTAACGTCAATATTTAGGTCTCAGAAACTAAGTTTAATAACGCCGAAAAATATGGGGATAAACTTAATTAACCTCTAGATAAGCTATATTAAAAGCAGGTAACGTTACAACAGAATTTTCATCAATAGACGACGAGAATCCATTACCACTCAGTAACGTTAAACTTGCCTCTTTAATCGCATATTCAAGGGAGTTATTTGTAAAGTTAGCAACAACCATCAACTTTTTATCCTGATATTGACGGGTAAAAACAAGTTTTTCTGCAGTGCTTTCAATAAAGTTGATATCACCATACAACAAACAAGATTGCATTTTACGCCAAGTAAGAAAAGTGCGATAGGCGATAAGAACGGAGTTTTTATCCTTTTCTTGCACTTCAACAGCGTTATCAGCATGAATATCACTTACAGGTAACCAAGGAGTATCACTTGCTGAAAACCCTGCATTCACCGAATTATTATCCCAAGGTATTGGTGTTCTACAGCCATCACGGCCTTTAAAAGTAGGCCAAAAATTTATACCATAAGGGTCTTGCAAGGCATCATAAGCAATATCAGCTTCAGTTAATCCCAACTCTTCACCTTGATAACTACAAACACTGCCACGTAACGAAGCCAACAATGCATTATACATCTTACTTTGTGCGGCCGTATTAGCTTTATCGCTATGGCTCTTGCTCCAACGAGAAGCAACACGAGCAACATCATGATTGCCGATGGCCCAGCATGGCCAACCGTCAGATAACTGTTCTTCAAGGGCTTCCACGGTATTACGAATATAAGTAGGGCTTCCGTCTGGGGTTAACAATTCAAAGCTATACGCCATATGCAAACGCTTATCACCTTGAGTATATTCTGCCATGGTCTGCAATGAGTTTTCTGAAGAAATCTCACCCAATGTCACGACACCAGGATACTGATCCATTAATGCCCGAATATCTTCCATAAACTCAATATTTTCAGGTTGAGTATTATTGTAATAGTGATATTGAAAGGCATAAGGATTATCGTCACTAAACCCCCTACCTTGACGGTCTTCAAGTGCCTTTGCAGGATTATCACGTAAGAGTTTATCGTGATAACAAAAATTAATGGCGTCTAAGCGAAATCCATCAACGCCTAAATCCAACCAAAATTTAACGTTGTCTAGAACCGCTTTTCTTACCGCTTCATTGTGAAAATTTAAATCAGGCTGTGAAGTTAAAAAATTATGTAAGTAATATTGCTGGCGACGAGGCTCCCACTGCCATGCACCACCACCAAAAATAGATAACCAATTGTTTGGCGGTGTACCATCTTCATTAGCATCAACCCAAACATACCAATCAGCTTTTTCATTTGTTCGATCTTGGCGGCTTTCTATAAACCAGTCATGCTGGTCTGAAGTATGACTAAGCACTTGGTCAATAATCACTTTTAAATCTAATTTTTTAGCTTTAGCCATTAGCAGGTCAAAATCTTTCATTGTGCCGAAAATCGGATCAATTTCACGGTAATCACTAATGTCATAACCGAAATCTTTCATGGGTGATTTAAAAAAAGGTGAGATCCAAATAGCATCAACCCGAAGTTTTTTTACATAAGGTAGCTTTTGAACTATTCCTGCTAAATCTCCAATTCCATCTTGGTTGGCATCCATAAAACTTCTAGGATAAATTTGATAAATAACGGCGCCACGCCACCAAGGTTGATTTTCCATAAGACTCTACTTCACTTTTATATAATTTTATTATGCTTTGACAATTACGTTTAATCGCTCTGATTAAAATTAAAAACTCTGCACTAATAATGAAGAATTAAGGATAATAATCCCTTCGTATTTGTGCAATAACCCTGCATACGTATGCATATAGATTTATAGCATTTAACGTTATGCATACGTATGTGATTTTTATTTTTTCCTGAACATTTGATCGTTTTATGAATATTGACGAGGTTTTTCTTAAATGAGTATATGAATTCGCGCATGAATAAACACAGAAGAATTATAGATTTGATTTATGAGAAAGGTATGTTTTGAAGAGTTTTTAAGCGTTAAGTCGACAGAAATGGTAGTGACTATCTTAAATAAACTTACCCTAAACGTAAGTTATCTAAGACAGTAACTATAAAGAAATAAATGTGCTGTTATGAGAACTATTAATTTTATTACTTCATGCAAAAACTTTTTAAAAACTCATCATGACTAGGTAATTGACTTAAAGGTTCTTGTTTTATCTCGCGTATTTTTTTCAGCATTTCGTTAAGTTTCTCCATCGATAAGCTATTCGCTAAAGGATGATAATCTTGTGGCACAATTCCCTGACCTAACATGACTTGTAACCAAGAGCTGTCAGTAAATAAATCATTTTGTTTTCTAAACAATCGACCATTTTCTTTAAACATTTCAATTTTATGCGCAAGACTATCTGGGATTTTCATTGAGCGCATGTCACGCCAGAAGTCACTGTCGTCACGTTGATTTACATGATAATGCAGAATAAGAAAATCTTTGATTTGCTCATATTCAAGTGCCGATTGCTCGTTATATTCATCAACTAAAGAATCATCAATGCCATTATGTGGAAATAAGTGTACTAAACGAACAACAGCAGATTGAATTAAATGGATGCTTGTCGATTCTAACGGCTCTAGAAAGCCACTTGAAAGCCCCACTGCAACAACATTTTTATTCCATTGTTTGTAACGTCTACCCGTTTGAAATTTAATCACTTTAGGATCAGTTAGCGCTTCACTGTCTAAATTTCCCATCAGGGTGTCAAGTGCTTGCTCATCAGTACAGTGACTGCTGCTATAAACCAAACCATTTCCATTACGGTGTTGTAGCGGAATTCGCCATTGCCAACCAGCAGAATGTGCGATAGAACGTGTATACGGCAGAGTTTTATCAAGTCGCTTAGAAGGTACTGCAATCGCTCGGTCACACTGTAACCAATGACTCCAATCTTCAAAGCCAGTGCGAAGTTTTTCTTGAATTAATAGGCCTTTGAAACCTGAACAATCAATAAAGAGGTCGCCTTTTATTTCTTGACCACTTTTTAACTTCAATGCTTGAATGAAACCAGATTGAGAACATTGCTTAACATCTTCTACCATTCCTTCCGTTCTTTTTACGCCTAATTTTTCACTAAATTTTCTTAGATACTGTGCATATAAACCTGCATCAAAATGGTAGGCATAAGGCATTTCTAAAATAGGGTCTTTACTATTTATTTTGGCAAATTTCCCGGCTTCAGCACATAAATAATTTAAATCGTATTGCCAAAACTGTTTATCATTTTCAAGCTGATTTGCTCGTTTTAACAAATGATGAAATTGGCAAAAAGCCAAACTTTTACCCGCAGCGCCAAAGCTATGGTAATAACTGTGACCTTGCTCTTTCCAATTTTCAAATTTTATCGCTAATTTGATTGTTGCTTTTGTTTCTCGCAAGAATTCAGCTTCGTTAATACCTAGAACATTATTTAAATGTTGGATGGGGGGAATGGTCGCTTCTCCAACACCAATAGTGCCTATGTCATCAGACTCAACAACTTCAACATCAACAGCACAACCTAATATTTTTTTTAATAAAGCTGCTGAAATCCAACCTGCTGTTCCACCGCCTAATACAACAACTTTTTTAATGGCATTGTTCATACTGTTCTCCGTAAATAGTTGATTATTCTTTTTCTAACTCAATAATTTAACAGTAATGAATAATGATTACATTAACCGTTTAATAAATAAAAAACCTGTTAGTGAACTAACAGGTTTTTAAGGTTACTGGTACTTATAGCTACAAATTAAAATTTATAGTTAATACCTAATAAGTAGTTAGCACCAAATGATTGGTATGAAGTAATTAAACCATCAGAATTTGATTGAATGGTTTTTTCATCCGTTAAATTTTGCGCCTGAAGTGTTACTCTTAAACCTTCAAGTGACATTATGCCAGACTCACTGAAATCATAACTGATTTGCGCATCCCATAACTCAGCACCTTCATCATTTGCACCGACAAGAGATAAACTTAAACCACGTGCTTCTGTAGCAAAACGGTCACGCTTTGTTCCAGTAATACGTGCTTCAAAGCCATTTTTTTCGTAATAAGCAGAAAACGAATAACTCTCATCTGACAAACCAGGAATATCTGAATCGTCTTCAAATTTTCCGTCAATGAAGGTAACACTAGCAATAACACCAAAACCTTCTAGTGACTCATGAGCTAAACGTAGTGGTACACTCGCTTGAAGTTCATAGCCTCGAACAAAGCCTTCTAAACCATCTTCAGTAAAAGAAGTTCCACCTAAGAATGTTCCAGGAGCTTGATTACCTGTTTCATCTGAAGACTGATGGAAACCTGGGATATAAACATCTGAAAAGTCGGTTACTGTAGCGCCGCTTCTATGCCAGTTAACTAAGTCTTTGTAGAAGAAGTTAACTGCGAAGAAACCGTCGTCTGCAAAATAATTTTCATAAGAAATATCAAACTGATTCGCTTCAAGAGGATTCAGTTCAGGATTACCTGAAGTACCTGACCATGCACTATTCGCTGCATTAGTACTTAAAACATTTGTATCGTTAAATTGGAATGATACAACTTTATTCGCAATCATTTGATCTAAACGTGGACGACTCATTACTTTAGCAGCCGCTGTGCGAATAAATTGATCTTCAGAAATTTCAAAGCTTAAGTTTAGACTTGGTAAGAAATCGGTATAAGAAGCACCACCAGAAACTGGCGTAGCCTCAGTTAAGCCATTTGCATCGCTTACAGTGCTATAACCTGTTGCATTTTGGTCAACATCAATAATTTGAAGTCCAAAATTACCACTGACTAATACGTCGCCTAATTCAGCTTCAATATCTAATTTAGCATAAGCAGTAGTGATTTCTTCTTTGATTGTATAAGTATCGCCTAAACGATTATTATCAACCAATGCTGCATCATTTTGCGTATAATAGCCTTGGTTATAAAGACCTAAACTGTCATAAGCAATTACACCATTAATACCTAGAAAACCTAAATCAGCGTAACCAATTGGGTCTGGAACTGGGCCATCATTTGGATAAGTAGGAGCTGTTAAGAAAGCACCACTATTCGTTTTATCTTTTTGACGTTCGCTGTAGTTAATGCCTACTTCTACACCGGTAATAATACTAAATTCAACAACACCATTTGCTTTTAAACTCATGCTGTCTAGAGACTCATCGAAGCTTGGGTTATTCACAAAACCATCTTGTGCATCATCACCGTAACCAAGACCAGCCATACCGCCACCCCATGCTTGTGGGCCAGCTAAACGCATAATACTTGGGTCAGTTAAGTCAACAGAAGGAAGCGAAGAATGCGCGCCAAATGTAACACCTGTTGGTCCAGTTTGGAAAGAACGAGCAGAAAGAGGACGACCATCTATACCTGCACGGCCTACACCAGCATAGCTTTCAATATCTGTTAGGTTTTTATCAACACTACCTGTTGATAAATCTAATTCAGCAGTCCAGTAATCATTAATAATATATTCAGCATTAATACCAAATGTAGTTAGTTCTGATGCTTGAGTTCTTAGATCGTTACGTACAACGGTATGAAAGCCTTCATATTCACCTGAATTGACTAATCCTCCAGAAGCACTGTTTGCAGTATAAGCACCACCACCCCATTCTGGGCCAGCTTCTTCAATACCACGTCTAACATCACCTTCATTAAAATCAATATACAAAGCATCGAGCTGAATTTTTAAATTATCAGTAGGTGCATATTCAAGTACTGCCGCAACAGAATCACGTTTTAATAAAGCAGAACGTACATATGAATCGTGACCACCAAAAACGACATTGCCATCAGATACACTAGAACCTGGGTAACCCCAAACTCTTTGGTTTTCTTCTTGACGAGGCGTTTCTAAGCTTGAAACAACAAGTGCTAAACCGATAGTATCGTCAGCAAATTTATCTACATAGTTTAATGAAACTTTATGGCCGGTATTATCGTAATCAGGGTTAGCTGAATCAATTGAATTCTGTTCATAGTGTGCATTGATTACAAATGCTTTATCTGCGTTTAGTGGGCTTACCGTTTGTAAATCAATTGTTCCACCGATACCTTGAACTAAGAGTCCGGCTTCAGGTGTTTTGTAAACAACAAGGCTTGATACAATTTCACTTGGGTACAAATCAAATTCAACACCACGGTTATCACCCATACCTAATAGTTCACGACCATTAAGTGTAGTACCAATATAGTTTTCATTAAAACCACGAATAGATAAACCACTTGTACGACCGTTTCTACGTTCGCCTGCAACACCCGGTAATCGAGCCAATGACTCAGCGATACTTGTATCAGGTAATTTACCTATGTCTTCAGCAGAAATTACTTCAACAATTGAGTTAGTACTCATTTTTATCGCTTGAGCTCTTTGTAAAGAACCACGAATACCCGTTACCGTAATAACTTCTACTGCTTTTTCTTCTTGCGCTTTCTTTTCAGCTGCTGTTTCTGCCGAAAATGACGATGAACTCATCGCTAAAAGGCCAGTTGACAGTATCGCAAGTGTTAACTTGTTTGGTTTAAAATTTAACATGTGTTTTCCCCTTTAGTTCGTGATCTTATATTTATATTTGAGTGTCACAAACGTTTTGATTCATTGAGTACAATAACTAATACTTCATGTGAAAGTGCTTTATCCACCTTGTTTGCGGATGAACTTAATATAAAGAGGTAAAGCTTATAAAAACAGTTGTTGCATACGTATTCAAACCGACATTGGGGCTGCATACGTATTCAGTCATTAAGTCTAATTGAGTTATATAGCACGGTAAAAAACAGGCGTTAGAATATATAAAACCTTAAGTTTAGATGGTTTATACAGAGCGTTTATATAGCTAAAACAATCTATTTAAAAAACTTTTGAATATCTTGAATACGTATGTACAACCCCTTCATTACTATGTATTTCATTGCCTAGAGCGTAAATTAAAGGAAAATTTATGCATATCAATGCACCCTAAAGCACTAATAGGTGTTGTATTAGGAGTACTTAGCATAAAGAACTGCCATTTTATTGATAATAGGAATATATACTCATGAAGACGTTTACACTTTCTCCCCTGAAATTGATGTCGCTATTTATAGTGATTTTTTCAGGAAGTTTACAAGCTAAAAACTACACTATTGATCACCTAGAGCCACTATCGTGGTGGAATAAAATGCAATCTAATAAATTGCAATTAATGATACATGGGCAAGATATTAGTGCGTTAACACCCAAAATAACTCACCCTGATATAACCATTGTCAATGTCAATAAAGTTACTAATGGCAACTACTTATTTCTAGATTTGCAATTAGCCGACACGATTAAAGCCGGTGAATATGAGATTGCGTTTTATCGGAAGAATATAAAAATACTAAGCCACAATTATCTAATTAATGATAGAAACAAAAACTCTGCAGCCGCTACTTCATTCAACGGTAAAGATGTTATATATCTCCTGACTCCAGACAGGTTTGCTAATGGAGATGTGAGTAATGACAATAATAAAGTGTTAAAAGAGCAAAGTAATAGAACAAAAAAAGGTGGTCGCCATGGAGGAGATATTCAAGGGATCATTAATAATCTTTCTTATCTAAAAGAAATGGGGTTTACGCAAATTTGGCCTAATCCTATGATCGAAAATAACCAAGCCAATTATTCATACCACGGTTACTCAGCAACTGATTTTTATAAAATAGATGCGAGATTTGGTAGTAATGAACTATTCAAAACGTTATCAAAACAAGCTCAATTGCAAGGTCTAGGACTAATCAAAGATGTAGTTTTAAATCATATTGGTGATCAACATTGGTGGTTAAAAGATCTACCAACCAATGACTGGCTAAACTTCCAAGATAAAACATACACAGGTACACATCACAAACGTGAAAGCTTGCATGATCCACATGCTACAGAAAAAGATAAAACCCTTTTCTCTGATGGTTGGTTTGTACCTTCAATGCCCGATTTAAACCAACGGAATAAATATCTGAGCACCTACTTAATTCAAAACACGTTATGGTGGATAGAGTATGCAAACCTTTCCGGTATTCGCGTTGACACCTACTCTTATCCCGACAAAGATTTTTTAACTGATTGGACTAAACGGATAACCGACGAATACCCCAACATAAATATAGTGGGTGAAGAGTGGACAACAAACCCTGCTCATGTAGCTTATTGGCAACGAGGAAAGAAAACACATGATAATTACGTTTCTTATTTGCCTAGCGTTATGGATTTTCCTCTACAAGCTTCTTTGATTAATGGCCTTAAAAATCAAGATTCTTGGAGTACTGGGTTAATTCAACTTTATCAAGCAATCGCTAACGACTTCCAATATGCAGACCCCTACAATTTAGTGACCTTTGCAGATAATCACGATATGAGTCGTATATATACGCAATTAGATGAAGATTTTGCATTATATAAAATGGTGATGAGTTACTTGCTTACTACCCGAGGTATTCCACAAGTCTTTTATGGGACTGAAATATTAATGTCAAACGCTGGAACTGAAGATCATGGCGTAATTCGAACTGATTTCCCGGGTGGTTGGCTGGGAGATACGAGCAATGCATTTACGGGCAAAGGTTTAACCGCGAAGCAATTAACAGCGCAACAATATATGAAAAAGTTACTTAACTGGCGTAAAACATCAAAAGCCATACATCAAGGAAAGCTGACACACTTTGCTCCTAACAATGGTATTTATGTGTACTTTAGAACTTTTGAAACTGAAACCGTTATGATAGTAATGAATAAGAATAAAGAAGATACCTTGATTAACACAAATGATTACCAGTCATTAATTAATGATAATATTTTCGCAACCGATGTAATGACCAATGAATCATTTTCGCTTAACCAGCCTATATTACTAGAGAAACAGAGTGTAAAAATATGGCAATTGAATAAAAACGTAGAGTAAATACTTAAGCGCTTGAAGTATTACATTGACCTGATATTTATTCTCATTTCAGACAAATAAATAACTTCAAAATAAATTATTAAATGAATGGAACTTTAGCATCAATAAGCGCTCTTAATATATAAGAGCATTTATTCCCCTTGATGTTCATGTTTTTTTTAAGCGTTTACTTGTTATCAAGTAAACGTTTTTTTACTTTAATTTTCATCTGTTTAATCACAGATGCTAATTATTAAAAAATTAATTGCTACCATAGACCCTGGATATAAAAGAGTAACTAATCGTTAAAGAACGTTGGTTAAGGCAATACCTAATCCAAATCTTTGTTGGTCATGATTGTAATCAATTAAACTTTCCCCGTAGCCTTTTGTAAATTGTGTATAACCTCTAAGCTTTCCCCATAGTGGAAAAGTAAAACCAAGTTCAACACCACCATGGTGTTCAGAAAAATTTTGGCGCCCTTTTATGGAAAACTCATAATCTGAAGTTTTATATATAGCAGACAATTCAAAGTGCCCCATATAATCACCTATATCAGGGTTATCGTCTCCTTCAGCATCAGATTCATTCAATTTATCGTCTTCACTGAGTCTAAACCAAGGTTTGAAGGATAAGGCAAAATTGTCTTTTTCATAAAGAAAATTCAAATATACTCTATTCCAGCTGCGTGATAATAACTGAGTTCGACCATTGGACTGATGCTCTAAACCGACCATAACCCCAGTATTACCGCCTAACGGGTGCCAGTCTAATGGTGCTAAATAAAAGACTTCAGGTTGATAATTGGTTTCCCTAAAAGGTTTCGATATGTCGTCTGAATATATTTGCCACCACGATTGAAGGGTAAACCCGAAGAACAAAGCATCACCATTTACAAACATATCCTCATGGTTCATTGGTACTTTTAAACTTATTTGAAATTTAGATTCTAAATCTTCAAGATTATCTGACCACTCACCAAAGTCGCTGTAAGCCTCTTTGTTTATATTATTCGTTGTAAGTACAGGTAATATATAATTCATTTTATGAGGTGTGAGAACATAAGGGTCAAACTCTGTTTTTCTTTCTTCTATAATCCTCCGAGATATTGCACCTAACTTTACAGATTCATTCGTGGTCTCATTTTCAACTAACCTTTCTTCACAAAGTGAATAAAGTTGATTTACGGTAACATTTTTAGCCGCAACTTTAAGTTCACTTAATAAACAATCATTTAATTTTTTGTTGTCTGCACCGTATGCAGCCCCTGATAGACTACCTATAATAAAAATAGATAACTTCATTATGCTGGTATATTTTTTAATCGTCACTATGATTACCTTCTATAAAACTTATATTTATTCATAAAAAAGCCTATCGATGAAAGCAACAAATGCTCGATAGGCAATATGAAAATTTATTTTTATTAAAGATTCTGCTTTATTGTATTTTGCATCACTTTTGCCCACTTATCGATTAACGGTTTAAGGCTTTCTAGAGTAAGTGCTGTTGTTTCGTTTGCAAGAGTTTCACCAACACCACTTTTAACAGCACTACCCATTACTTCACCTGTTAAAGAATCGACAATTTCTGCTTCAATTTGAAAGTGCACTTCTACATCAGTTAATCCACCTTTCGCTGCATTAATCAAAAATGCAATAGGAACATATTGATACACGGCTAATTCTTTATCTAAAATTTGCACGCCAGTAATAGCCATTTTAAAGCGTAATGTACCTTCTCCAGCTTCATTAACAACAGGCATTTCTTTTGCTATTTCTGTTGATATAGTTTTGTTGAAGTATTGACTGATTTCACCTAACACCTCTTTAGAAACTGTATCCGTTGTTTTAGGTGCAGGATAGTAAGAAATAGGGTCAAACATTACCTGAGTATAATTTCTCGCTTTCAGCTCTTTACTGATATAACGTGTTAACTGTGAATCATCGCCAGCATCAACAAACTTTAACTGACTATAATCACTTAAAAAACCTGAATGTTTATTTAATGGTGCGTCACCCGCTGTCTCTGTAGATGTAGAGCTACAAGCCCCAAGTGATAATGCTAAAGCAACTAAAAATAATTTGGTTTTATTATACATATTTGTACTCCATTTATTGGTATTAGATTACATTAAAATTTAAAACCTACGTTCTCTTTTCTAATTCAAAACGTAGATGTCATGCTACTCATTTTTCTATTTTATTGGATAAACATATTTCAACCACGACATCATTCTCAATAAAATACGTCTAACTAATGAAACGTGCAAAATATCATGTTCATAATTTAACGTTGCCGCCTGACCTTGTACACCAAGTGGTAAGTTATAATCATCCAAGTTTTCATCTAACTCTATTACAGCAATAACAAAGCCATGACGCATTAACATACTTGAGGGTAATAAGTTACCATTTGCTTGAATTTCACCTTCAGACATCGCAGGTAACACATCAACCACTTTCCCTGTAAATACATGCCCAGGTACGGCATCAAGAATAACTTCGGCATCAATGCCAATTTCTAATCGCAACAAAGAGTTTTGCCAAAATGCAGCTGCAAAAAGTCTTTTTTCATCTGGTATAAACGACATAACTGGACGTAATGGTAACGAACTTGCTCTAACACCAGGGCGAATAGCTATTTGTGTAGGGGTTCCATCAACAGGCGCTCTTACAATTGTTCGGTCTAAGTCTAGCTTTGCTTTATCTCGACTTGCTTGTAATTGAGCAACTTGGGTATTTTCACCTAATATTTTTGATTCGGTGACTAAACGTAATCTACGTTCGTCGGCTTTAGCGGCACTTGTAGAAGCTTGGGCAGATTCAAAGAGCTTTTTCTTATTATCGACTTGTTGTTGAGTAAAAGGTGAATTACTACCTCCATTTACATGGGCCTCGTTATAACGCTTGTAGGTTGTTTCTGCTCTTTCTTCATTAGCTTTAGCTTTAGCTACGATGGCTATTGCGGCAACTAACGCTTCGTCCTTTTGGAAAACAGCATTTTTGGATTCAGCTAATGCTGCTTCTGCTCTTTTAAGGGTGATTTTTTGTTCTTCGTTTTGTAAACTAAAAAGTATATCGCCTTTCTTTACTTTTTTATTCGCTACAATATTCACTTCTGCTACTGTGCCAGAAACTTGCGGAACGATAGGAATATTAACAAAAACTTCTTTGCCATACTTTGCATAGGGATGGTTGTAATTCATTATCATTAATATAGCAGAAAGAATAAAGACCCCTCCTAAAACAGCCGTTGGTACAGACCATTTATTTAACGGGATTTTAAAGGCTTTAAAAATAACAACACAAATAGCGGTATAAGTGAGAATAATTAATAAATCCATTACTTTTCTCCCTTGTCTAATTGCGCTTGTCGTTCATTTAAAACGGCCACTTGTTTTTGCAAATCAGCTATTTGACTCTCATATTGATTATCAACATTTCCATTGACCATACTACTTTCTTTATTCACCATTCCCCAACCCACTCCGGGTTTATACAGGGTTGCCCAAATCCATAAAAATGGCCAAATAGCGCCCAACGTAAACAGGCTTATCCAGCCTGCAACATGAATCGCATCTTGGTGCGGGTGGTCGCGGTGTACTGCGATTTCATACGGAATATCATGTACAACAATAATGCCGTAAAAAATGACAATAAAAACAAAAAACACTAAAAACAACGCAAAATAATCTAACATTTATATTTATATTTATATTTATATTTATATTTATATTTATATCTATATTTATATTTATATTTATATTTATATCTATATTTATATTTATATTTATATTTATATTTATATTTATATTAATAACTTAGCAGTGAATCACGATAAAACAAGGTGTTTACTTTATTATTATCCTTAAAGCGAGAATTAATGTCTTCCCTAAGAAGTAATTGAAATGTAATTTAATCCTACTTACCCGCTATGAAAATTAATTAATGATCACTATAAGATTTACTTATGATGATTTGAAGATAAAGAACTTAGGATTTATTATCAATTTGTGTCGCATTAATGAGGGATGGACGAGCCTGTAGTTTCTCAGGCATCAAAAAAGTTATGATCTTGTAGGAATACCCGATTAGATAAACACCATGCTAAGCATGGTTTTAAAATTAATGAATAATGCGAATGACTATATGGTTACTTCAGGCCTTTAAAGCCCCCAGAGGATACAGTATGTATGAATAGTCACGAGGATATTTAAAGCACCAGTATCAAAAATGGCTAAGTAATGGAATAATCAACATCTGTAGTTCCATCAAACCGTTAAGAAGTATGTCAATAATATGATTAACTGCCAAAAATGAAGTTATTCCAAAATATCTGATTAGATGGAGACAGGTAAGCTGCCTTTTAATCAGCAGCTTTCCTTTTCATATAGCTTTTGTCTAAAGTTGAGTTGCTAACACCAAACCTTGCTTTATAGCACGTTTAGCATCAAGTTCTGCGGCTACATCAGCTCCACCGATTAAGTGATATGGCTTATTCAAACCTTCCACTAACTCTCTAGCTGGATCTTGACCTGCACAAATAATAACATTATCGACATCTAGTATTTGTTCTTTTCCGCCAATACTTAAATGTAAACCTGCATCATCGATTTTGTGATATTCACAAGATGAAATCATCTTCACTTGTTTGTTTTTTAGACCTAGGCGATGTATCCAACCCGTCGTTTTACCTAAACCTGCTCCGACTTTACTATCCTTACGTTGAAGTAAAAACACTTCACGAGCTGGGGCAGAAACCTCTGCTTTCATGCCTTCAATACCTGAACGTGCCTGAAGTGTCATATCAACGCCCCACTCTTTCATATAAGCTTCAATATTTTGACTGGTTCCTTCACCTGCATGCACTAAATACTCAGAAACATCGAAACCGATGCCACCTGCGCCAATTACCGCTACTTTTTTCCCAACGTGCTTTTTATGCCTAAGCACATCGATATAATTTAATACTTTAGCGTGTTCAATTCCTTCAATAGGAGGAGTACGCGGGTTTATACCTGTAGCAATAACAACTTCATCAAAATCACTGTTATTTAACTCGGCTGCTGTTACTTTGGTATTTAATTTTACTGTGACACCTGTTAACTCTAATTGGCGAGAAAAATAACGAATAGTTTCAGCAAACTCTTCTTTACCTGGAACTTGTTTGGCGATATTGAATTGTCCTCCGACCTCATGTGCACCATCAAAAAGTGTCACTTCATGTCCAGCTTCAGCCAATGCGGTTGAAGCAGATAATCCAGCAGGACCTGCGCCAACGACTGCAATTTTCTTTACTGTCTTTGTAGGGATAATATTTATTTCTGTTTCAAAACAGGCACGAGGATTAACTAAACAGCTCGCCATTTCACCTAAGAAAACATGATCTAAACAAGCTTGATTACAACCAATACAGGTATTTATTTCATCACTTCGACCTTCAGCCGCTTTATTTACAAACTCAGCATCTGCTAAAAAAGGACGTGCCATAGAAATCATATCGGCATCGCCATTTTGCAATACTTCTTCAGCAACTTCTGGTGTATTGATTCGATTTGAAGTAATCACTGGAATACTAAAGTGTTCCTTATATTTAGCCGTGACCCAAGTAAAAGCTGCACGTGGCACCTTAGTTTGAATCGTAGGAATACGCGCTTCATGCCAGCCGATACCAGTATTAATAATAGTTGCGCCGGCTTTTTCAATGGCTTGACCAAACTGTACGGCTTCTTCAAAAGTACTACCACCTTCAACAAGGTCCATCATAGATAAACGGAATATAATAATAAACTTTTCACCAACAGCTTCACGGATACGGCGAACAACATCAACACCAAATTTTATGCGATTTTCATAGGCTCCCCCCCACTCGTCATCACGTTGATTCGTCCTCAAAGCTGTAAATTGGTTAATGAAGTAACCTTCAGAACCCATAACTTCAACACCGTCATAGTTAGCCTTTTGAGCTTTTACAGCAAGGTCGATGAAACCAAGTAATTCTTCTTCTATCATTTCAGCAGTAGCGGCTTCAGGTTTAACAGGATTAATTGGCGCTTGAATAGCCGATGGTGCAATAGGACTCTTGTTATAAGCATAACGACCAGTATGTAATATTTGCATACAAATTTTACCGTCGTGCTTGTGCACTTCATCGGTAATAGCTCTGTGTTTCGCAATGTCTTCAGCAGTTTCGATCATTTTGGTATGATGATGAGTAGCGCCACGTTTAGTTGGACCATACCCCCCCGTAACAATCAGCCCACAACCACCTTTTGCACGCTCACCAAAGAAGGCAGCCATACGTTCAGTACCCTCGGGATGCTCTTCTAGCCCCGTGTGCATTGATCCCATTAAAATACGATTCTTTAGCGTAGTAAAGCCAAGGTCAAGTGGTTCAAAAAGTTTTGAAAATTTTTGCTGAGACATTTTAACTCTCTTTAAATAGCTTGTGTGAAGGACTAAGTATTTCACTGGTTATATTAAACAAATAGAAGTTTACAACTTACTCTTCGTCAAACCAAAGTTGACAGTGTCAAGTTGCAATATACAAAAGATACACCTTGAATATAAAAGTGTCAACTTTGAGTGATATTTTAAAATTTTTTAAATGGATTACAGCTTATAAAAAGAAATCTAAGCGTTTGAAATATTCATAGATACTTATGGTTTAGTCTTAGCACACAAGGATAACAAAAACAGTTAAGTTCAGACTTTACAATGATATTCAAAGTCCAATAGATACATGATTTTATCAAGGTTGGAATCTTCAGCCTATCGTCGTGGAAAATATCGACTACCAGTGCCACCATAAACCCTTTAAACCAACATAAACCCTAGGTCAAAAAAGGATCACTTTGATACGATTATAGTCCTTTAAGTCTGAATAAACCTATAATTAGGATGTTCAGATCATGTGCCTATTTCATACGAATATTGATACG
>ENA-OSET01000545-OSET01000545.1-sediment-metagenome-genome-assembly--contig:-NODE-545-length-41890-cov-14.093416_pt1 | contig 41890 bp, 28 predicted proteins | sample MGYA00237882_ERZ534229 | MGnify/ENA primary metagenome ERZ534229 (study PRJEB26408, sample SAMN06266212) | sediment metagenome | isolation source: Hudson Canyon methane seep mesocosm | place...
AGCTCCTGAAGAATAAGGGTTGTCTTGTAGTTAAAACTACAAGACAAAAGCTTCCATAGGAGAGGAGTCGTCCCCCACAGAAGCTCTTGCTTACATCTAACCTTGTAATAGAGCGAGAACACCTTGTGGTAACTGATTTGCCTGAGCTAGCATCGCCGTACCCGCTTGTTGCAGAATCTGGTTTCTGGCCAGATTTGCCGTTTCAGCGGCAAAGTCGGCATCCATAATTCGTGAACGTGCAGCACTGATATTTTCGCTTTGTATCGCTAGGTTGGTGATAGTTGATTCCATTCTGTTTTGTATCGCACCAAGATCAGCTCGCATACTGTTAATTTGATCCAATGAAGCATCAATAATAGCAATAGCTTCTTGAGAGCCATCGGGAGAACTTATGTCAACGGTACTAAGTTTTACAGCAAGTGAGCCAACTTGTGTGCCTGATGCAACATTAAAGATACTACCCCCTGTAGTAGCAGGGACATCAGAGGATGCAGAATAAGTGCCAGAAGAATGGAACAGGATGGTTCCTGCCGTTCTTGTGCCTTCCCCTATACCCAATTCTACAGCAGGTGTATCATTGCCGGCGACATCCATTGTTGAGGCAGCCACGCTATGGCTGAAACTCTCAACAATGATGTCTTTTCCTTCGGTTTGGGTCAATATAGCTGATGCACGATCGACACTTAGTTCAGCTGATACGCCTGTAGAGCCAAATTGTTTGTTAATTTCTGAAACTAAAGCGGTTAGATCATCAGTTAACACCTGGGCAGTAATCGTTTTCGTTGCACTTCCATTGCTGCTGTAAAGGTTAAACGATACTGTTCCACTTGCTGATATACCACTTATAGTGACTTCATTGGTTGCATCAGCAGTGACAGAGGTTTCCCCTTCACGATTAGATATTAAGGCGGCAACATCAAACGCAGAAGCGCCAGGAGGAACAACAATATCATTAACTTTTCCCAGTGGACCACTAACGGTCAGGATTTGTGTGGCGATGGTGCTTTCCGTGGGTACAGTGCCTGATGCAGTGGTTGAAGATCCTGTACCTTGACCAGCTGTCTCGTTTAAAGTAAGTAATTGGTTATCTTGCAGGTCTGTTGTTGAAGACCCATCCATTGAGACATTAATAGTCTGATTTGCATTTGCACCGACCTGAAATGATTGTGCAGAAAAAGTACCATCAAGAAGCTTTAATCCATTAAATTCAGTTTGGTTAGAAACTCTATTGATCTCTTGTTTTAACTGATTAACTTCAGCTTGTAATGAGGCTCTATCTGATGATGAGTTGGTTGAGTTTGCAGACTGGATTGCTAGTTCTCGTATACGCTGTAGCAATCCTGTTGTTGAACCTAATGCGCCTTCAGCCGTTTGGGCGAGAGATATTCCATCATTAGCATTACGAGTTGCCTGGTTATATCCTCGTATCTGGGATGTCATCCTGTCAGAAATAGCAAGCCCAGCAGCATCATCTTTAGCGCTATTAATACGTAAGCCTGAAGATAAGCGTTGTAAAGACGTTTCAAGGTCTTTTTGAGACCCGTTTAAGTTTCGCTGTGAATTTAGCGAAGCGATATTGGTATTAATTACTTGTGCCATTTTATTGACTCCTCAATAGTTTTTTCATTTCTCGCTGTGAATGGAGCATCTTGAGTGCCAATATTTGTAATAAATATATAAAACAATAGGTTATATGGTTATGTTTTTATTTTAATGATGAAATGTTTTGTTGAGGCGAAAAATTGCCACATGAAAATTTCGTGACAGAAATAGTTGTTTTTTTTATTTGGGGAGCTATGGTTGTATAAGACAATTGAGTTGCAAAGCGGGTAGAACAAGGCTTTTTCTACTATAGTTAGGTTTTGTAAGCGGTAAGTAGGTATTTGTGCTTTTATATTGGCGTATTAATTGCTTTGTTAATGTAAGCGTCGGCAAATTGTGAAGCATGAATAAAATAGGGCAGAGGTTTATGATTTATTTTGAATTAAGAATAAGATGAAAGCAGTTATTTTAGCGGGTGGTTTGGGTACAAGAATTTGTGAAGAAACTTTTGTTAAGCCGAAACCCATGGTGGAAATAGGGGGGAAACCTGTTCTATGGCATATTCTTAAAATATATTCTTCGTATGGCATTAATGATTTTATTATTTGCTGTGGCTATAAGGGCTATATGATTAAAGAGTATTTTGCTAATTATTATTTACATATGTCAGATATTACGTTTGATATGAAAAATAACAAAATGCATGTGCATGAAAATAAAGCCGAGCCCTGGAAAGTAACATTGGTTGATACGGGCGAAAATAGTCAGACAGGAGGAAGGCTTAAGCGTGTTGCTGATTATTTAAAAGATGAAGACTGTTTTTGTTTTACTTATGGTGATGGATTAGGGAATATAAATATCGCTGAAAGTATTGAATTCCATAGGCAGCAAAATAGGTTGGCAACCCTTACAGCTGTTTATCCTCAGGCTAAGTTTGGGGCGTTGGATATCTCAGGTACACAGGTTACTTCATTTCAAGAAAAGCCAAAAGGTGATAATGGTATGATTAATGGCGGTTTTTTTGTTTTATCACCTAAGGTACTTGAATATATTGATAATGATCAAACGAGCTGGGAGCAAGAGTCTTTGGATAAGCTAACAGGTGAAGGCCAGCTTACAGTGTATCAACACGAAGATTTTTGGCAACCCATGGATACCTTGCGTGATAAAAACTATTTGGAACAAATGTGGAATTCAGGCGTAGCTCCATGGAAAACTTGGGAATGATTTTTTGTTTGATTTGGTTTTTTTATGAAACAATATGAAATAAAAGCATAAGACTAATTTTAAAATTAAGGGTGGTTTTGGACAAAACGATGATAAATAAACCTTTTTGGCGTAATAAAAAAGTTTTAATAACGGGACATACTGGGTTTAAAGGAAGTTGGTTATCATTATGGTTACAGCAGTTAGGTGCAGAGGTATTCGGCTTGGCTTTGGAACCGCTGACACAACCCAGTTTGTTCTTACGCGCAAATGTTGCTCAGAATATGACTTCGCTTCAGGGTGATATTCGTGATTTGTCGATAGTAAAGAAAGTATTTTCAGGTGTGCAGCCAGATATTGTTATTCATATGGCTGCACAGGCACTGGTCCGATATTCCTATCAAAACCCTATTGAAACTTATCAAACCAATGTTATGGGGACGTTGCATGTTTTGGAAGCAATCAGGGAGTGTCGTAGTGTACGAGCCGCAGTTATGGTGACCTCGGATAAATGCTATGAAAATAAAGAATGGATATGGCCATATCGTGAAAATGAGTCTATGGGAGGTCATGATCCATACAGTAGTAGTAAAGGGTGTGCTGAATTGTTAATTGCTAGTTATCGTAAATCCTATTTCTCTGATAATCAAAAAGTAGCAATAGCCACGGCAAGAGCTGGCAATGTAATTGGTGGAGGTGACTGGTCAGAAGGTCGGCTAATTCCTGATATTATTAAATCATTCTGTCAAAGGGAAATAGTTAAAATTAGAAGCCCTAATGCAATTAGACCATGGCAATATGTACTAGAACCCTTGGCAGGTTATTTGTTGTTGGGTGAAAAATTATTTACAGATGGAGATGCTTTTGCAGAGGGCTGGAATTTTGGGCCTAAAGTCGATAATATAATATCAGTGCAATCGATAGTTGAGATAATGGCTGGGTACTGGCAAGGTGCGCAATGGGAAGTCGACATTACTCAACAGATGCATGAAGCCCAAAGTTTAAAGGTAGACTCATCTAAGGCTAATGATAAGCTGGGCTGGAAATCTAGGTGTTCATTAAGTGATACATTGGGAAAAATAGTTGAATGGCATCAGTTTGAAATAAGTTGTGAGGATATGAGCGCTGTTTGTAAAAGCCAGATAGATTGGTATGAGTCAAACTAGTTTTGTGCTTACAAAGTTTCAGCTTTAAAGTGTAGTGCTTTATTTATACAAGTAGAGGAATGAAGTTAATTTAATCAGTCCAGCTTTAAACCAAATTGTTTAATCTAAGTTAAGGGAATATTTATGAAAACCTCGATTTGCTTTAACGCAAATAAAGATGATCTATGTCGGCGCGAAGCTTTGTTTAAAGGCGATCTATTGGTATATAGTGCTAGTGAATATACTCAGGCCTTAGCAGAACATGCTAAGAACTCTATTTGCGAGTATTTTGGTGAAAACCCTCCTCAAGCACAATTTCAAATGACGGTGAATGAGTTTGTGAAAGTGGCTGCGACCCTTAAAACAGTATTCACGAACTCTTCTAAAACATCAGACCTAGTGAGAAATGTTTTGTATGGTTACGGGTGTGACCTTCAAAATACCTATTTTGATGTGCCTCGATTGCGCATTGTGACTCATGGTGGATATCTTAGTGCTGGAATAGGATATGCGTATAAACCTCATCGAGATAATTGGTATGGTAGTCCCGAGTGTCAGGTGAATTGGTGGATGCCTGTGTTTGATGTTTCTCCTGATAGAGCAATGGGTTTTTTTCCTCGGTGGTGGGATGAATCTATGAATAATACGTCTGCAGATTTTGATTATGATGAGTGGTGTTCGGTTGGGCGTAAGCAGGCAGTAAATCAAGTTAAGCAAGACATGCGTAAGCACCCTTTACCTAAGGACATTTTAGTTGATGCAGAGGAATTGAGGGTCAGCCTTAATAGAGCAGAAATGCTGTTGTTTTCAGCTGCTCATCTTCATCATACAGCACCTAATAGTTCTGGACAGATTCGGTTTAGTCTGGATTTTCGAACTGTACATATAGATGATCTTGAGGCAGGGCGAGGGGCTCCCAATTTAGATAATAAATCAACAGGAACTACGTTGATAGATTTTCGACGGGCTAGCGACCTTTCTCCTTTGTCTGAGGCTATTGTGAAACGTTATAGAAGGAAAAAACAATGAGCAGTAATATAGATAACCAAGACCCATCTCCAGTTATGCATGATCCTCGAACGCAATCTGATGGGGATTACAAATATAGAGCTTCACTAGAAAAGTATTTTAATGGAAGTCCTGGCTCATCTACGCAAAAATTGGAGAATTTTGCTAAGTATGTACCTCGTCAAAATTTAGCTAGGTATCTAGTTAGATATGAACTTTTTAAACAAGTTCTAGAGGTTCAGGGGTCTATTGTGGAGTGCGGGGTGCTTTTTGGTGGTGGTCTCATGTCTTGGGCTAATTTGAGCGCAATTTTGGAGCCGTATAATTTTCAGCGCAGAATTATAGGTTTTGATACATTTACTGGTTTTCCTTCGGTATCAGATGCTGATATACAGGGGCTTCAAGAGCGCAAGTCTGCTCATTTGAAAGAAGGGGGCTTTGCAGCTCCTGATGCTTATGAAGATTTGCTTGAGGCTGTGGAATTATTTGATCAAAATAGATTTCTTAATCATTTTCCAAAAGTACATGTTGTAAAGGGTGATTTTGAAACAACTAGCCGTCAGTATTTAGAAGATTATCCGCACCTTATGATCAGTTGCCTCTACTTGGATTTTGATATTTATGCACCTACAAAAATAGCTATTGAGCAGTTTCTTCCTAGAATCCCTAAAGGTGGATTGGTGGTGTTCGATGAACTTAATGAAGAGGCTTTTCCTGGTGAAACTGCAGCGGTAATGGAAACGATAGGGATCAAAAACCTAAGGATTAAACGATTTCCTTTTGAACCAAGAATATCTTATGCTGTAGTAGGTGAGTGATGATGCTTAGCTCAATTGATTGGCAAAAGAATAAGTGTTTTTTTGAAAAATGATGCATATTTATTCCTCTAAAATTAAAGATGTTTATATCGTCGAAAATTATTGTGATAATGATGAGAGAGGTTTTTTCTTACGATTATTTTGTCAGGAAGAATTAGGCGATGTCCTTAGTCATAGGGTGATACAACAGATTAATCATAGTTGTACATTACATGTTGGTGCTATTCGAGGGTTTCATTTTCAGAACCCACCCTACGCCGAGATGAAACTGATACGCTGTATTAAAGGGCGAGTGTGGGATGTTGTACTTGATTTACGTAAAGGGTCAGCTACTTTTTTGCAATGGTATGCAGAGGAGTTATCGGCCGACAATTCTAAAATGATAGTAATACCGGAAGGGTGCGCTCATGCTTTCCAAGTCTTGGACGCTAACAGTGAATTACTTTACTTACATACCAATTTTTATAAACCAGAGGCGGAAGGAGGTGTTCATGTTCTTGATCCTTATTTATCTATAGATTGGCCATTGCCAGTTAAGGATTTGTCGTCGCGAGATAAAGCACATCCTTTTATAGATGGAAGCTTTTCAGGAATAGAGTTATGAATTGTCGACACTGTGATCAGCTGCTTGAGCATGTTTTTTTAGATTTGGGCTTTGCACCGCCTTCAAATGCTTATTTATCAGTTAATGACTTAAATACAACAGAAAACTATTTTCCACTAAAATTATTAGTTTGTACACAATGCTGGTTGGTTCAAACGCAAGATGTGACTGATGTGGAGTCACTATTTACTGATGAATACGCATATTTTTCTTCAGTCTCTCAAGGTTGGTTGAAGCATGCACAAGATTATTGTGTGATGATCGAAAAACGACTTAATCTAAATAAAAATAGTTTTGTCATCGAAATCGCTGCAAATGATGGCTATTTGTTGCGAAATTTTGTGACAAAGTCTATTCCATGCCTAGGTATTGAGCCAACAAAAAGCACGGCTGATGCGGCTGAAAAAATTGCCGTTCCTATACTGCGTAGGTTTTTTAATAGTCATTTGGCGGATGAACTTATCTTGCAAGGTAAGCAAGCAGATTTAATTGTTGGTAATAACGTGTTTGCTCATGTACCTGATATTAATGATTTTTCGCTAGGAATGCGGAAGTTGCTTAAAGAAACTGGTGTTATTACTCTAGAGTTTCCACATTTGCAGCAACTCATTGATAAAGTTCAGTTTGACACCGTTTATCACGAGCATTTTTCTTATTTATCTCTTACTAGTGTGATTAGTATATTTTCTCAAGCGGGTTTGCGGGTATTTGATGTGGAATCGTTACCTACGCATGGCGGAAGCTTAAGGATTTATGCTTGTCATCAACATAATGAGCGTGAAAGTTCTGAGCAAGTGGAGAGATTACTGAGTAATGAAAAGCAATTCGGGCTATGTGATTTATCTGTTTATACTAAGTTCCAATGGCAAGCAGAGCAAGTTAAAAATGGATTGTTGATTTTCTTGATTCAGCAAAAAATGAAGGACAAATCTGTTGTTGCTTATGGTGCAGCAGCAAAAGGTAATACGCTATTAAATTATGCTGGAGTTAAGCCCGATTTATTACCTTGTGTAGTGGATGCTGCGCCTTCTAAGCAAGGGCATTTTTTGCCAGGGTCTCATATACCCATCTATTCACCAGAGCAGATAAAAGTATTAAAACCTGATTATGTGCTGATTTTACCTTGGAATATTGCGGATGAAGTGATTGAGCAGCAGTCGGTGATTTTTGAGTGGGGAGGGTGTTTTGTGCTAGCTATTCCAGAATTGAAAGTAATTGAATGAAAGTTTTAGTGACGGGGGCAACGGGATTTATAGGGCAGCATATTATTCCATTATTGTTGGCGCGAGGAGATGATATTACTGCTGTGGCAAGAAGTGTATCTAAAGCTAAGGAATTTGCATGGTCTGATAAAGTGCGTTTTGTATTTTGTGATATTTACACTGATTTTATGTTCGAAGACATTTTTGATAATCACGATATATTAATACATCTGGCTTGGTCGGGATTGCCTAATTATTCGTCATTGTATCATTTTGAGAAAAACTTGCCCCAAGAGTATGTTTTTATAAAAAAAATGGTTGATCAAGGGGTGCGCAATGTTTTAGTTGTGGGGACATGTTTTGAATATGGTATGCAATGTGGACAGTTATCAGAAAATTTATTGACGCAACCTAGTAACCCTTATGGGTATGCTAAAGATGCTTTACGCCAGCAACTCCAGTTTTTACAATCGACAGCACACTTTAACTTAACTTGGACAAGATTATTTTATCTTTATGGCGAAGGACAGTCGGAAAATTCACTTTATACTAGTTTAAAGGCATCAGTCCAGCGAGGTGATAAGGTATTCAACTTGTCAGGAGGAGAACAATTGCGGGACTTTCAGACTGTAGAAAATGTTGCGGAGCATATTATTCAGCTTGCTTTGGCTGAGCAAAATATAGGTGTCATTAATGTTTGCTCAGGTGAGCCCATCTCGGTACGAAAGCTTGTAGAGCAATGGGTTATTGAAAATAAGTGGGAAATAGTACTTAATTTTGGATATTACCCTTATTCGAATTATGAGCCAATGGCTTTTTGGGGAGGGCGAGAGCGATTAAATTCAGTTTTAGCTCAATTATGAAGGTTCGGAATCTATATATGGCAAAAGGTTTGCCAGTATTCCAAAATAAAATGTTTTCCAGTAAGGAGAAAGGTATAGCTTGCCCTCAGGGTGATATTATGTTAGTTCAAAATTTAGAGACGGGTTTTATTTACAATCAAAATTTTGATGCTAGTTTACTTGAGTATGATGCAGATTACCAGAATGAACAGGCATATTCAGATGTGTTTCAGGTGCATTTAACGGATGTCTTAAGCATTATCCAGCGATATTTCTTTGGGATGTCAATTGTTGAAGTGGGGTGTGGTAAAGGGTGTTTTCTTGAGCGCTTACGTCACTTGGGCTACGATGTTACTGGAATTGATCCCGCGTATGAGGGGGATAATCCTAATGTTATTAAGGCAAAATTTGAATCAAGGCTAGGGTTGCATGCCGAGGCAGTAGTTTTGCGCCATGTATTGGAGCATATGGCGGACCCAACGACATTTCTTCACGGCATTGCTGAAGCAAATAATGGGGAAGGAAAGATATATATTGAAGTGCCTTGTTTTGATTGGATATGTCAGCATCGTGCTTGGTTTGATATTTTTTACGAGCATGTCAATTATTTTCGTTTATCGGATTTTAACCGCATGTTCGGGACTGTTTTTGAAAGCGGACATGTTTTTGGAGGGCAATATCTTTATGTTATTGCAGATTTAGCTACCATACAGAAATCGATACTTGAGCAAGAATCAGCCTTTAGCTTCCCCATTGATTTTTTGCCAAAATTTGAAACTGTTTTCTCTCTTGTTAATAAGAAGAACAAAGCTATCTGGGGGGGAGCATCTAAAGGTGTGATTTTTGCGCTTTATTTGCAGCGAGCTGGTATCGATGTCACTTGTGTGATTGATATTAATCCAGCTAAACAAAATAAATTTATTGCGGGTAGTGGGCTTAAAGTTGTATCGCCTGAAGAAGGTATGCGACAGCTAAAACCGGGTGATGATATTCTGGTGATGAATTCGAACTATTTACTGGAAATTAAATTAATTTCCAGTCAGTTATATAACTATATATCGGTAGATCAGTATGTGTTTTGAAAAAGAGATTGAAGAAAGAATTATAGAAATGAGTAAGAATGTTGAGCTGAAGTCTTGTGCTCATGAGTTTATGAAAGCATCTTTGTTACCTAAGTATTCGTATAATTTTTCTTGGCTTGATCGGCCAATTATTCAGTATCCTCAGGATATAGTTGCCATGCAAGAGTTGATTTGGCAGACTAAACCTGATCTTATTATTGAGACTGGCATTGCCCATGGAGGATCGTTAATTATGAATGCCTCAATGCTGGCTATGTTGGATATGTGTGATGCGATTGAAAGTGGTACTATGTTTGACCCTTGTGTGTCTAGCCGTAAAGTGGTGGGTATTGATATAGATATTCGAGCGCATAATCGTGCAGCTATTGAAGCTCACCCCATGATTTCACGAATTGATTTGCTTGAAGGCTCTAGTATTGACCAAGATATAATTGATCAAGTTAAAAACATTGCTTCTAGGCATAAACGAGTACTTGTTTGCCTTGATTCTAATCATACTCATGATCATGTTTTAGCTGAGCTGAGAGCATATGCACCACTCGTTTCGATAAATAGTTATTGTGTAGTATTCGACACAATTATTGAAGATATTCCGGGGGAACTTTCTGCTGACAGGCTATGGGCGCCTGGAAACAACCCAAAAACAGCGGTTAGAGAATATTTAAGTTTTTTAAACGGCAATCAAAATATTGCGAGCGATGGTTCCGTATTGAATTTTGAGGTTAATCAGTTAATTGAGAATAAATTGTTAATAAGCGTTGCTCCAAGTGGGTATTTACGTAGAATTTAGTTTTTACTGGATAAGGTAGTTCTTTATATGATGAATAATTGTAAGCAAAGTGATTTGATTGGAATTGCTATTACCAGTTTTAATTATGGCCATTACATTGGTGAGGCAGTTCAGTCAGTCATTAATCAAACGTCTCCTAATTGGTCTTTACGTGTTTATGATAATGGTTCAACTGATAATACATTTGATGTATTGGCTCCTTACTTAAAAGATGAACGTGTTGAGTTGGTTATACATAATGAAAATTTAGGGGCGAGAAAGAACTTTGAATATACGGTGCATCATGCAGATACTAAATTTTTCTCTACCTTGCAGGCAGATGATTTTTTAGAGGATACTTTTGTAGAAAAAGCATTGGAACAGTTTAAACAGCATGCTGATTGCCCTTTTGTCTTTTTTAACTGGCATCAATACATGGATGAGACTAAAGAGCGAATTTTTCATAATAGGTTTCCTTTTGATGAAAATCGTAGTGGCATAGTTAGAATTTCGCCTTATTTAAGTGTCTGTAATTTTGTACCTTTTCATATGGTTGTATTTCGGACACAAATGCTACAAACCGAATTTGAGTTTTTATTAAAATCTCCATTACGACAGGTTATAGAGCAATATTTACTTAAGTTATTAGAAGATAAGTATGGTTATGGGTGTTATAGCGGGTCTTTTGGTGGTGTGTGGCGACGACATGCTCAGCAAATAACTGCTCAAAATATGGATTCAGGTGTTGCTGATATTGAGGAGCCTATTGAGCGTCATTGGTATGCCACAATGGCGCCAAATCCTGATAAGCTAAATGTCTTTATGGCAATATTAAATTTTGTAATCCATTGTAGCCATGTTAAGTATTTTACTGCTGCAAAATGGATTTTGGCTGGAGAGGGACAGAATTATATAGAAAGTTTTAATATTTCTTTGGATGATAAAACAGAATATTTTCAAAAGATTGCGCTAACAGTCGCTGTTAAGTATACCACCTATAGCATGATTAAACTCTGCTCTTTGGATGAGGTGAAAAACTGGTTACAGTTTATGGGGGTGTCCGCTACAAAGCTTGGGTTTAACCAGGTTTTAAATGATGTTATGTTAACTGAAGGAGAGGCTTTTATTAACCAGACTGAAATTGCAGCGGTTAATCAGCACTTTTTTCCAGGTGATAACAATATTGCAGTTATTTTCTATCTGCAGGATCTTGACAGTTGGAAAAGGCAAGGGCCACCTTTAAAGAAAATGGCTAGAGAATTTGATTTATATATTGCCATCCCTGAAGGAAAAACTGAGCTGTTTACAGCGCCGATATTGGCATTGTTTGAAAATGCATATATTTATGAGAGTCCTGAAGAGAAAGGAAGCGGTTATGCTTTTTTAACTATATTCCAGAAAATTTATACATTTTCTTATAAAGCGATAGTCAAATTACAATCTACACAGACGAAACTTGAAAAAAATATTTATCAGGACTTGTTAACGCGTTGTTTGGAAAATGAAGGCATGATCAGTGCCGTTAATAAAAATCCTACGCTTGGTATTTATTCGGTAATTGATACATTACAGTTAATGGAAGCTTCTGATGAATACTTGCCGAGTGTGAAAACCTTGTTTCCAGAATTAGAGATTGCAAATATAGAAGAGAAAAATATTCTATATACTACAAGCTCAATGTTTTGGTTTAGGCCTGAAGCTTTCAAGTTTTTAGCCGATATAGATTTAACCTTATTTACAGACAAACAGTTGAATTTGGCTGATGAAGCCGTACTGGCAAGAGTTTTTGCTGTTTCCTGTTACTTATCTAGTTATGTTAATACCGACAGGTTGGCTAAGCTCAATGATGCTATTTATCAACAATGGCTAGATGATAAGCGTGCTACATATAATGCACGTGATATTCAGCCTATACCAGGCAATCAAAGTAGTGCATCTTTAATCCATTTACTATTATATATTGATGAAAATAACTTTAATTTAATAACGGATACTTTAGATAGTCTGGGCGCACAAGATTACAACCATTGGCATTTATCAATTTTAAGTTTTTTACCTTGTCCAAACCAGTTATTTAATGAGATAGAGCATGTAGACTGGATAACATTAGAACAAAAAGCATTAACGTTTGCCGATGTTTTAGTAGCGAGTAATGTGCAGAGTGATTGGGTAGGTTTTTTGGAAGCAGGCGATTATCTGGAGCACTACACGCTGTCATTATTTGTTGAGAATATAAACAAAAATTCTGCTTGGGACGTTGTTTATTCTGACGAAGATAGAATTAATGAGGAGGGTTTTTTTCATAACCCAAAAATAAAACCAGATTTTAATCTGGATTTATTATATTCGGATGATTATATAGGGGGGCTGGTTTTATTTAAAACGACAAGTATAGAAAAATTTAAAGCACTTAGTTTTTTGACCCCGATTATTTCTTATGAATTGATTCTGCACTACTTCGATTGTTATGGTGAGCCAGTTTTTGGACATATCGAAGATGTTTTGTTGCACCGTACCGATTCAATTGATGAGTTGGTGTTATCGCAATCCTCAATACGACAACATGTATTAACAGAACACTTTAATAGAAATAATATTTCGGCCATTATTGAGCCTGGCTATCGGCCAGGTTCTTTTTATATAAAGTTTCCCGTTAAGCAAACACCTCTTATTTCAATTATTATTGCCAGCAAAAATGAACTGGAATTTTTAAGTCAATGCATAGACAGTATTTTTGCTAGAACCAGCTATGAAAACTACGAAGTTATAATCGTTGATTACAACAGTGACGACCCGGAGTTGCTCAGCTATCTACAGCAAATACAGCAACAGCATTCAAAACTTAAGCTGATTACCGAGCGACAGGCTTCCAGTTATACAGAGATAAATAATTGCGTTGTTGAGCAAGTCGCCGGGGAATATATCCTATTGCTCAATAATGATACTGTTGTTTTGCAGGATGAATGGTTGCAAGGTATGTTGAGTAATCTGCAGCGTGAAAATGTTGGGGCCGTGGGAGCAAGGCTGGTCACTCCGCATAAGAAAGTTGAGCAGGCTGGGTTAATTCTGGGGATGGGGAAAGAGGGCATTGCTGGCTTTGCACATAATGGTTTAGCAATGAATGAGCAAGGTTATATGGGGCGTGCTATGGCTATGCAGCAATTTTCAGCCTTGCCATCAGCCTGTCTTATGATGGAAAAGCAATTGTATCAACAAGTTTCGGGTATGGATGAAAAGCAAGAAAAGGTATTATTTGCTGATGTTGATTTATGCTTAAAAATAAAGGCTGAAGGTTACAAAATTGTTTGGGTGCCGTATGTGACCATGATCCATCATGGTTTGAGATATTATGATAATAGCCAACAAAATAAGCAAAGTGCATTGATAGAGCAAGGGATAGATCAGGTGCTGGCTAAGTGGTTACCTCAGTTAGCAGATGATCCCGCTTATAACCGAAACCTATCTTTAAAAACAACTGATTTTCAGATAGACCGTTCACTTAATGTATCCTGGGATGCTGATTCTAAAAGTAAACCTAAAATATATGCTTTTCCACCTGATAGTGCGGGGGTCGGACAGTATCGAGTTAGAGGGCCAGTTAATACTTTAATGCGAGCAGGGCTTGTAGATGGTGCATTTGCTAATGATGTGGCAGAGTTAATTGTACCGACAGTCAGTGAGATTGAACGGATGAAGCCAGATGTGCTGTTTATGCAGAATGGTTTTCTTGATTTTATGTTAGCGCCATGGAAACGCTACCGGAAATTTAATGATGTGTTTATGGTCAGTGGTCAGGATGATATTGTTTATATGTTGCCAGCCGATCACCCTCAGAAAGGTCAGTGGCCGACAAATTTGAAGCGCAAAGTAAAGGAAAATTTTCAGCATTCAGATCGCTTGATTGTTGCTAACGAGGCTTTGGCTGAAGAATTTGCACAAATGACTGACGAAATTGTTGTTGTGCCCAATTATCTGGAAAACTGGCGTTGGGAGTCATTATTAATACCTGAAAAAAATACAGCAAAAAAATTACGAGTGGGCTGGGCTGGCGGCCAGCAACACGGATTTGATCTGCAATTTATATTGCCAGTGGTGGAAGCCCTTCATAAGGAAGTGGAGTGGGTTTTTATGGGGATGTGGATGGAAGAGTGGCGGCCTTTTGTAAAAGAAGTACATAGTGGCGTACATTTTGACTCTTATCCTCAGAAATTGGCAGAGTTAAATCTGGATTTGGCAATTGCACCTTTAATGCATAATAAGTTTAATGAATGCAAGACAAATTTACGCTTGCTTGAATACGGTATTTTGGGGTGGCCAATTGTCTGTTCAGACGTTTTGCCTTATCAAAATGCACCTGTAACTCGGGTTGCCAATAATCCTCAACATTGGATCAAGGCGATTAGAGAAAAAATCAATGAGCCACAGGCGTTGCGCATAGAGGGTGAGGTGCTTAGAAAATGGGTGCTTGATAACTATATGCTGGATGATCATATTGAGCAATGGTATGCCGCATTAGTGCCGTAGAGTTGATTGGTGATTCTATGGGGCAATGCATGTCTTTGATCTAGATGTGTTAAATTGTAGGCGTGCAGTCCTTGGCGCGATAATAAAAAGGCTTTTGTTTTAAAGCTGGTTTTTTTAAATCGCGCCGAGGGCGGACGCTCCTACAATGTGGAGTGACAAGGCTATCACAAAATTTAGTTTATTGGCTTTGAGTATCAAAACACATCAGAGCTCCTGGCTGACAAGTATTTATCAGTCAATACAATTGTAGGAGCGCAGCCCTCGGCGCGAATAAGTAAGTAGCAAAAATTAATTTAACAAAATGGTAGGGTGGGCAAAGGAGGTACGACGTGCCCACCTTTATCAGTATTGTATATTTGATGGGCACGAGATAAAGCCTCTTTGCCCATCCTACAGGAAACGTTAAAATCAAAAATGTTAAAATAATTATGCACAAGTACTTATAACAAGGCTTTTATTTCAAAACCGTTTCAAAGTTCATGAGTTGTAAAAACCTTTCCAAAGGTAGGCACACCAATTGAATGGTGTGGCAAGGCAAGATCTGTGTGAGTCATCACGGGTCTCACATTTAATCTCCAAATTGAGTTATAAAGTCAATAGTTTAATATTTATTGCAAAGGTATAAAGTTTTTAATAAAAAAATTAAAGTTTTTTTTTGTTACGTCGATAACTAAGTCAGAGGAACAAAAACAAAGTGTTCCTAATAGATATAAAACTTTAAGAAGTACAATTTAGGAGAAAGATCATGCCTTCACCAATTAACACAAATGTTCTATCGTTGAATGCTCAACGTAATTTGAACAAATCACAAGGTGATTTAGCGAAATCCTTACAGCGTTTGTCATCTGGTCTACGGATCAACAGTGCTAAAGATGATGCTGCTGGCTTGGCTATTTCATCACGAATGACATCTCAGGTTAGAGGTCTTAATCAAGCAGCACGAAATGCAAATGATGGTATCTCACTGGCTCAGACAGCAGAGGGTGCATTATCCCAGACTGGCGATACCTTGCAACGTATGCGTGAATTGGCTGTTCAGTCAGCTAACGCATCAAACTCTGCATCAGATAGAGCTTCATTACAGTCTGAGGTAAACCAGTTAAAACAAGAAATTGATCGGGTCGCAGGCACTACTGAGTTTAATGGTTTAAAATTATTAGATGGTACGTTTACTTCACAGGCTTTTCAAGTTGGGGCAAATGCAAACCAGATTATTAATGTCTCAATTGAAGGTTCGTCAACAACTGATTTACAAGATAACCGTATCAATGCTGTTAATGAAACGGCTGCCTCAGGTACTACTTCTGTGCAGGCGGCATCAGCTTCAGCTTCAGGCGCCACTTCAAATGGTGTGATAGCGCAAACATTGACGATTACAGGGCCTATTGGGCAGGTCGCTGATCTTTCAGTTACTGCAAATGATTCAGCGTTTGCTATAGCAGCAGGTATCACTGCTCGAGAAGGGGAAACAGGGGTTAAAGCAACTGCGGTTAATGAACTCAATCTAGCTAGTGGGGCTACTTCTGGTGTAGTGAGTTTTGATCTTTTCAGTGGTGATGGCTCACCCACTGATAGTACTCGATTATCTGTTACGGCCACCATTGGTGCAGCAGGAAGTTCAACCCGTATGAATGAGCTGGCTTCGGAAATTAACAAAAAAGCAAGTACTACTGGCATAAATGCAGAAGTAACAACTGATGGCTCACTTAAGTTGACAGAGAGAAGTGGTAGGGATATTGTTATTGAAAACTTTACTAATAGTAATGATGGAGACTTGGATGTAACCGCATATACTGCTGATAATGCTGATGGTAGTGATCAACTTGCTGCTAGTGCCACAACCACCTTAGTGGGGTCTGGAACATCAACAACTGATAGTACGCGGGTAACCGGGCGAATTGAATTGCGTTCAGCCGGCACATATACAGCGACTTCAAGTATAGCTTCTGGAGCTGGTAGTGTATTGTCAAATGCAGCATCAGGTTCTTTAGTTGGCTCAGAAGCGGAAAAATTGAATGTAGTAGATATCAGTAGTGTAGATGGGGCCCAGCAGGCTATCAATATTATTGACTCAGCACTATCTCAAGTGAATGCATTTAGAGCTGATTTGGGTGCGGTACAGAACAGGTTTGATGCAACCATCACCAGTTTGCAGACCACCTCTGAAAACTTAAGTGCTGCGCAAAGTAGGATTCAAGATACTGATTTTGCGGCTGAAACGGCAAACTTGACCAGAGCGCAAATTTTACAACAGGCAGGTACAGCAATGTTGGCTCAAGCTAACCAGGTTCCTCAAGGTGTTTTGAGTTTACTTGGGTAATTAGTCTGAATGATGGTGAGCCTAGTAGTATACTAGGCTCAGTTTCTTCAGGTTTTGTAGGAGTCGGTTATGGAAATTAATCAAAATCAGACAAATTTATCCCCTGTTGACTCAAAGTCACCAGGGTTTTCTGCCTTAAAAAAGGCAGAAGAGAGTCGAGTGAAAGACAATGTGGTTGAATTTACTGAAGCTGAAAAACTAATTGAAGCTAAAAAAGTAAAAGATGAGCTTGAAAAAGATGTTCAGCTCGAAAAAGACGTTAAAACTGAAGCGGGCGATGAAAAACTATCTTCGGTAATTCAATCTATTAATAAACGGGTTCAAAGTTTACAGCGTGATTTGGTTTTTTCAGTGGATAAGGAGACTGGGAAAGATGTTGTAACGATAATGGACTCTAAAAGTAGTAAAGTCATCAAGCAAATTCCATCTGAAGAAATGTTAGAGTTGGCGCGGAATTTGAATGAGCAATTGGATGAGAGTAATGAGGCGGCAAAAGTTGCCAATTTGTTCAGTTCAATCGCATAGTGAAAGGTAAAAGCATGATCGGTGTGGTTGGTTGATCTAGTTTAGAGGGGGGTATTATGGCACTTACATCGACGGGTATAGGCTCAGGCTTAGATATAGACGGTCTCGTGACGCAGTTGATTCAGGCTGAAGGAGCAGGGCCCAAGCTACGGTTAGATAAAAGAGAGGCAAACTTTCAAGCTGATTTATCTGCTTTTGGGCAGCTTAAATCAGCTTTAAGTGATTTTAAATCGTCGTTAACTGGATTAAATAACTCTTCTACTTTTCAGGCGCGATCTTCACTTTCAAGTAATCCTGATTTATTTGCCGCGAGTGCTTCATTTATTGCAACTGAAGGTAGCTATAAAATTGAAGTTTTAAGCTTGGTTCAGGCTGAAAAGGTAAGGTCTAATAGTTTTGTGATAGATGATACTATTGGTACAGGTAGCTTAGATATTTCAGTGGGAGCGAGTACCTTTCAAATTACTGTTGATGGTACAAATAATACTTTAGGTGGTATTAAGGATGCAATTAATGAGGCTGCTGATAATTCAGGTGTCACTGCATCTATTATTAATGTCGATGGTGGTCCGCAATTAGTTCTTTCTGCTGATGAGGCGGGGGCTGCTAATACTGTCAGTGTTGCGGCGGTTGATGATGATGCTGGAGATGGCTTTGATTTAGCACGCTTGGACTCGGCAAATTTAACCGTTGTTGATGTTGCCAAAGATGCAAGTTTTATGCTGGATGGGCAGCTGGTTACGCGGGGAAGTAATAGTATTTCTGATGTTATTACGGGTGTGACCCTTGATTTAAAAAAGACTGAAATAGGTGCTGAAGAAACACTCACTATAAGTCTGGATAAGGCTGCTGTTAAGAGTAAAGTGACAGCAGTGGTTGATGCATTTAACAGTTTGACTGATGTTATGAAAAGCTTGGGAAAGTTTGATTCTGAGACGAAAATTGCTGCGGTTTTACAAGGGGACCCGGTACTGAGAGGTGTTCAAAATACCTTGCGTAGAATTATGAGTGATTCTCAAGATGGGTTGGAATATGGATCCTTAGCTGCTTTAGGCATAAAAACAGATGAATTGGGGCAAATGAATCTTGATTCTGATAAATTTGATGAAATTATCAATAAAGATTTTACAGCGATTTCTCAGCTATTTGTTGGTGATGAGGGTTTGGTTAATCGACTCAATTCGGCGTTAGGTACTTATTTAGATAATAACGGTTTGTTAGAAAATAAAACAAACTCTATTAATACAGGTATTAAGGGAGTGAATGATGACCGAGCGCAGTTAAGTGACCGATTGATTGCGATTGAGCAGAGAATGCGTAGGCAGTTTAATGCGATGGATACATTGTTAGGGCAGTTGCAAGGAACTAGTGATTATTTAACTCAGCAATTAGATAGTCTGCCTGGTAGTGTTAGGAAAACTAAATAAATTAAGTAAGTAAGATCGGTTATAACTTATCGTGCGGAGCAGGCTAAAGCCCTGTCCTCTAGAAGTATAGGCAGCTACACAAGTTATAGTCTATAAATAACAATAGGTTGCATTTGTCTTTTGCTCCCTCTTCTGTCCCAATCATACCTGGTTGCAAATTAGGCTGCTCTTCAGTTGTTACATAAAGCGCTCAATAGTTTGTTTTTGAAGGCTTAGTAATGTGAGTGATTTCGGTTCGCCTCGGTTAATCCAGTATATTTCCCTGATTCCCTCCCCATAACTAAGTTCCCTGCTATTTTAAAATTCCAACGTCTCCCCCCTTCTATAGTCCAGTGTTCTCTTGGTAGGAATTTGCTTTGAATGGGGTCCCGATAAAATATCTCGGGGATGACGATGGGCGGTTGGGTTTATTCTTTTTCCATATAATACGGCGGAAGTTTATGGCTAATCAAAACGATAATGATAACTGCTGGGCAAATAAAAGCTATTTACATACCTTTTCAAAAAAATTTTGCCAGTTAATACCTATGTTTAAATCAGTGGGAAGCTGGCCTAGCGAGTTGAATTTTTTGCTGTTATTAAAGCTGTAGTTGCTGTCATGGCAGAGCGTACTTTGTTTGGCTATGGGCCAGATATAGTGCCTTAAGAAACGTTGATCAATTGTTCTTTCTTTTGGGTGCTGATCATAGTAATTGACAATGAGTTCGGATGTTTTGGGGATTGCCCCTCGAACTCCGCCCCACATACCTGCATGCATGAGCTCAGTGTGAGATGCATAGTCCCGCATAATGTGGAAATGTTTATCTGAAGCGATCCATTCATCAACAGCAATACGCTCCTGGCAAGTAAGGCTACAGTCACAGTCTCTAATAATATACCTGTCTACATTTGGGTCGTCTGCTACAAAAAAACGCCAAAATAAGCCAAAGAAAGGGTGGGTGTTTTTATCTAAAACGCGTACTTCAGAGCCGAGTGATTTTAGTTTTTCAATAACATGAGGGCTAACACTGGTATCGCAGTAAAAACGACATTTCCAGCCAGGATAAATAATAGGGGCGATTGTGGCATTAAGAATTGCGCCCTCTAAGTATTCTTGTTTTTCACCCCATAGACTAAATGAAATAATGTTTTTGTGTGGCTGTTCAGGATTAAATTTTGGTATGGCCGTGTTTAATATGTATTGATTTCCTATTTTTTGGTAAAGGCTGTCTAAGTTTTTTTCTGAAAAGGCTTCTTGGTCTTTAAGTTCAAGAGACTTGTTTCCAAAAAAAAGCATCTGTTCGGCGTTGTTTTGCAAGCCATAAATATGTGCCAATCCATCGCAGGCACGATAATTATCAGGGTGTAATTGAAAAGACTTTAGGAAATATTGTTGTGCTTTGTTAAAGTCGTTTAACAATAAGTTGTATAGTCCTGCGTCGATCAGTAAGTCAATGTTTTCTGGTGTTAACTGCAAGAGAGCAAGCGTGCAGTGTAAAGTGTTGCTGATGTCATTATTGGCATAAAAACATTGGGCAAAATAGTGATATTGCTCAGTGGTGACGGGGGTCTTTTGTTGCTCGAACAAGTTAATTGCATTTTTTGCATAGACCGATGCATCATGAAAGCGTTCTTGATTAAATAGTTGTTTGCTAAAATCAATATTGGATTGTAATTGGCTAAGTTTCGGGTTTTCTAGCGTAAACGCGTTGAATTCATCTTTTATTGATTGCATGTTTCTTAAAAGGCGCGGAGGTTATTAGTTGTAAAAGGCAGGTTTGGGTTGTACATTGTAAGCAAAAATTATGAAATGTTGTTTAGTTGCTGGCTTTGTTTTAAACTAAATCAGCGTTATTGTTGGTTGCATGTTGAGTCTAGGCGCTTTTTATATTAAATGTTAATTTATTTTAAATTAAAGAACTTTGAGGTTTTGCCGATATCTTATTTTAGATACAATTGATTCTGTAAGTGGGTGATGCAATGAGTGCAAAAATGAATTCAGCTTTAAGTAGCTATAGTGATTACGGGTATAACTCTGAAATTGAGTATGCTGATCCGCATCGATTAATTCAGATGTTGTTTGAAGGGGCCTTAAAGCGTATTGCATTTACTAAAGGTGCAATGCAGCGTAAAGAAATTGAAGAAAAGGGAAAATATATAGGTCAGACTATTGAAATAGTGGGTGGCTTGCGGGCAAGTTTGGATAAAGAAAAAGGCGGAGAAGTTGCTGCTAATCTTGATGCACTATATGAATACATTGGAAGGCAGTTGTTGCTGGCTAATTTAAAAGACAGTGAGGCAATTTTGGACGAAGTTGCTGGTTTGTTGACAGATGTTAAGTCAGCATGGGATGCCATTAATACACCCGCAGTTGAAGTTGCTGAAGTTATTGAAGATGGGCGTTCGAGTCAAGTTGCTGAAGAAACAGTTGTCAAGCCAGTGAAACCAGCTAATAGCCGTGTTAATAGAGCGATAAAGGCGTATTCCGTTTAAGTATGATAGAGAATCCAGTGTCGGATGTGTTGTTACATACGCAAGATATGCTGATGCTCATTATTGAGCTGCGCTGGGATGATTTGTCTGTAATGCAGAAGAGGCAAGACCAGATGTTAAGGGGTTTGTTTTCTGTTGCAGATGTGTCATTTTCTGAGCAACAGAAGGATGATTTGGTTGAGGTGCAACGCCTTAACCGGGAAATTATAATGGCGGTTGATAGTCATAAGGCTGATCTAGCTGATCAGCTGAGAGAATTGCAGCAAGGAAAGAGTAAGGTGAAAGCTTACCGTGCAGTGTAGTTGGTTTGTTATGTTCTCTGTAATATAAGCTCCAGCACAAGCTTACTACCAAAGTAAGCGAGTAATAATAAGCTAAACCCAGCCAGTGTCCATTTAACCGCTGTTTGTCCTCTCCAGCCATAGTTTACTTTTCCAATAAGCAAGCCAGAAAATGTTATCCATGCCACAATGGATAAAATGGTTTTGTGTACTAAGTGTTGAGCAAATAGATCTTCTATAAAAATAAATCCGCTGATTAAAGAGCTCGTTAGAAATAGTAGGCCCATTGCTATCATCTGGAATAGTAAGTGTTCCATGGTCTGTAATGGGGGTAGGGTCTGTATAAACCGTTTAGGAGGGTGTTTACGCAGCTGCTGGTCTTGTATAGCAAGCATAATGGCTTGCAGTGCGGCAATGTTTAATAGGCTAAAGGCGATGATGGAGCTAAGAATGTGCGTGCCCATTTGCCAGTTATTGATTTGTATGACGTATTCTTTATCTGCAAACAGCAGGCTTGCTATTAATGATAATGTGGCCAGAGGGAATACAGCAAGGCCTAGTTTTTCCACGGGATTGTTGAGTGTTGCTAACAATAATAGCAGGGCTACCAGGGAGGAAATAATAGATGCGGTGCTAAACAGGCTGAAATTAAAATCATTTTGTTGCTGGAAAGTGCTTAGGGTGTAGCTAAGGTGTGCACAGATGGCGAGCCAGGCAGGAACAGTGCTTATTTTCGTCGATGTATTTTGAAATACATCTTTAATAATTAATGCGGTGCTGGATAAATAAGCACAGATACTGATAATACCAAGGGTAGTGGGGGTCATTAGACTGTTTTTAGCTTAAGTTGTAAGTGCATAAAGGGCTTGCCAAGTCAGCGCTAAAGGCAGCTGGCGAGGCTGTTAATCTGTCGCTGTAAAGCCCATCTGTTGTTTACACATTGAGTATATTCTCTTGTATGTTAATATATCGGGCTAATTACGCATAGGACTAATGTCTTAATTTAAAGTAACACAACACACGATGCAGATATGTTTGATAATTTAACCGACCGTTTAGGTAGTACGCTTAAGAATTTAAAAGGCCAGGGAAAGCTGACCGAAAACAATATTAAGGATACTTTGCGTGAAGTGCGTATGGCTTTGCTTGAGGCTGATGTTGCTTTACCTGTAGTCACCGATTTTGTTGAGAAGTTAAAGGAAGGTGCTTTAGGAAAGCAGGTTCAAAGTAGTTTGAACCCTGGGCAGGCCTTGATTAAACTGGTTCAGGCTGAATTGGTTAGCGTCATGGGTGAGGCAAATGAAGAGCTGAACCTAAGTGCCAATCCTCCTGCTATTATTATGATGGCTGGTTTGCAAGGTGCTGGTAAAACAACAACAGTTGCCAAGCTGGGGCGTTGGTTAAAGCAAACCAAAAAGAAAAAAGTCGGTGTGGTTAGTGCTGATGTCTATCGTCCTGCGGCGATTAAACAGCTGCAAACCTTGGCTGATGATCTGGATTTGGTGTTTTTCCCCAGTGATGAAACACAAAAGCCGGTAGATATTGCAACCAATGCCATTGAAGCGGCTAAAAAACAATTTCTTGATGTAGTGATTGTCGATACTGCTGGTCGTTTACATGTCGATGAAGAGATGATGGGCGAGATTAAAGAGTTGCATGCAGCTATTAATCCAGTTGAGACTCTGTTTGTTGTTGATAGTATGACGGGGCAGGATGCCGCGATTACAGCTAAAGCTTTTGATCAGGCGTTGCCGCTAACAGGTGTGATTTTAACTAAGGCAGATGGTGATGCGCGTGGTGGTGCTGCATTGTCTATTAGACATGTCACAGGCAAGCCCATTAAATTTATAGGTATGGGTGAGAAAACCGATGCCCTGGAGCCTTTTTATCCAGACCGTATTGCCTCTCGTATCCTGGGTATGGGGGATATGCTGACTCTGATTGAAGAGATTGAGCAAAAAGCGGATAAGAAAAAAGCGGATAAGCTAGCTAGAAAGATTAGCAAAGGCAAAAGTTTTGATCTGGATGATTTTAAAGATCAGTTGCTGCAAATGCAAAATATGGGTGGTGTAGGCGCCATGATGGACAAATTGCCCGGGATGGGTAATGTGCCTGCAGATATGAAGAATAAAGTAGATGATAAAATGCTGGCGCGTCAGATTGGGGTGATTAACTCCATGACTTTGCAGGAAAGACGTTTTCCAGATTTGATTAAAGGTAATCGTAAAAAACGTATTGCATCTGGTTGTGGTCAGGAGTTGCAAGATGTTAATCGGATTCTTAAGCAGCATAAGATGATGCAGAAGATGATGAAAAAGTTTTCTAAGGGTAATATGGCCAATATGGTTCGAGGAATGAAGGGTAATATGCGCGGCATGAGGATGTAGATTGTCATCTGTAAGCTAGTGTAATCGCAGTCACCTGGGGTTGAGTGAAGAATAAAACATAAGTTTTTTAATTTTGTTCTTCACATATTTAGAAATTCGCGTAAAATAGGCGGATTAAATTTTGATTGAATGTTTTTTTAAGGTATTTACATGGTAACTATTCGTCTTGCTAGAGGTGGTTCTAAGAATCGTCCGTTTTATCACGTTGTTGTTACAGACAGCAGAAACAGTCGTGATGGTCGTTATATAGAGCGCTTAGGCTTTTTTAACCCTTTTGCACGTGGTAATGAAGAATCTATACGTTTAGATGATGAGCGTATTGGCTATTGGAAATCAGTGGGTGCACAGCCTTCTGATCGCGTAGCAAAGTTAATTAAAGACGCAAGTAAAGTTGCTGCTTAAACTTGTCTGATAAAGAACTCATTAGCGTTGGTGAAATAGCCGGCGTCTTTGGGATTAAAGGATGGGTAAAGGTCTATTCACTGACTGATCCGAGAGAGAATATATTATCCTATTCTCCCTGGGTGCTTAAAAAAGGCAGTGAAGTTAAAGAAGTAAATATCGTTAATGGTCAACGACAGGGTAAAACTGTTGTTGCCAATATTGAAGGTATTTCTGACCGTAATATCGCAGAATCATACTGTGGCTGGGAAATACTGATTAAAAAAGATCAGTTACCCGACACAGAAGAGGGTGTGTATTATTGGGCTGACCTGGTAGGCTTGGTTGTAGAAACAGAGCAAGGTGTTAATTTAGGTAGGGTTGATTATCTTATTGAAACGGGTGCAAATGATGTGCTGGTTGTTAAAGATGATGAACAGGAAAGATTAATACCTTTTATAAATGAGCAGGTAGTTAAAAGCATTGATCTAAATGACAAGCGAATGGTTGTCGATTGGGATCCTGACTTTTAATTGTTTGCATTGTAAGTTGGTTTAGCATTATATGCGCTTTGATGTGGTCACGCTTTTTCCGGAAATGATTCTGGAAAGTTCTCGATTTGGTGTGACGGGTAAGGCAATAGAGCGAGAGACTGTCGGGTTATCTGTTTGGAATCCAAGAGATTACACGCAAGATAGGCATAGGACAGTGGATGATCGCCCCTATGGTGGTGGTCCTGGTATGGTGATGAAGTGCCAGCCTCTGTATGATGCGGTCAATGATGCAAAACTTAAAAATCAGCATGCTGATTGTAAAGTTATTTATTTGAGTCCCCAGGGGAAGCAGATAACGCAGGATTTATTAATACAAGCGAGTCAGGTTTCACAGCTGATTTTAGTTGCGGGACGTTATGAGGGGATTGATGAGCGTTTTATTGATACAGTCTGTGATGAGGAGTGGTCGTTAGGTGATTATGTGATCAGTGGTGGTGAATTAGCTGCGCTGGTTGTTATAGATTCAATTACACGATTAGTTCCGGGTGTCTTAGGTGATGAGAATTCTGCTCAGCAGGATTCTTACATGAATGGTTTGTTAGACACACCACATTTTACTCGGCCAGAGCAGGGTGAAATGGGGTTAGTACCTGATGTGTTGTTAAGTGGCAACCATAAAGCCATTGAAAGATGGCGAATGAAGCAGGCATTAGGGCGTACAGCCATAAGGCGACCTGATTTGTTAGAAAATAAAGAATTAACGACAGAGCAGAAAGCTTTGTTAAAAGAATTTAGGAATGAAGTGCATGAGTCGGACTAAGCCTTTGTATCCTTTTTGTAAAATTGATGTTTATAAGGCGTGGTAATGACAAATATTATTGATGTAATTAATGCAGAGCAATTGAAATCTGATATTCCTGAATTTGGACCAGGTGATACAGTTGTTGTACAAGTTAAAGTAAAAGAGGGTGATCGTGAAAGATTACAGGCCTATGAAGGTGTTGTTATCGCTAAACGTAATCGTGGCATTAACTCTGCTTTTACAGTAAGAAAAATTTCACACGGTGTTGGTGTTGAGCGTGTATTCCAAACACACAGCAAACTAGTGGGTGGTATTGAAGTTAAACGTCGTGGAGCAGTACGTAGAGCTAAATTGTACTATCTACGTGGATTGACTGGTAAAGCAGCACGTATTAAAGAAAAACTAGGCTAAGTCTAATTTCTTTAGCAAAAAAAGCAGCTTTTTAGCTGCTTTTTTTTTGCCTGTTATTTGTGTCGAGAAGGCAAATACGTAAAGCAAAATCAACTCTTAGTTTTGTACAGAGAAGCATCTTTCTATGATCAATGCACCACGAAATAAAATAGGCAGTTTGGGCTACAGTTCTAATGTCGTTAAGTTAAGGGAAATGTAGGTTGGGTTAGCGATAGCGTAACCCAGCAAGTTTTTGAAAAATGGTGGATAACGCTAGCGCTCAATCCACCCTACAAAAGATAAAATTCTCTTAGCTTAATGGCATTGGGCGCAGGCCTTTAGGCTGCTTTTAAAAGTACAGGCTGAAGAGACTGCGCCCCGAATAATTGTTTAAGTTATTTTATGTATGCTCCTTATCCCAATAAATATAGGGTGTGCTGAGGCATGAAGCGCACCTTTCTATGATCTATACGCATGAAATAAAACAGGCAATCTAGGCTACAGTCCCGATGTCGTTAAGTTGAATTAAGTTAAGGCAAAAATAGATACGCAGAATGTTTGTGGAAAAGTAGGAGGGGCCTTTGGCCGCGAATGCTCTTGATCTCGATTTTGTACCAATCGCGGCCAAAGGCCCCTCCTACCCCACTGCTGTTGACTTAGGAAGTGAGGCTTTAGCCTCGTAGGTTCAGGCGAGGCTAAAGCCTCACTTCCTAATACGCTTAACTTAGGCAAGAGTCCCGTTTTGTCTTAACTCGACAGTATTATTACCATCCTACCCATGTAAACAAAATCTTAGCCAATAATTTTTCATGGCTATTAACAAAGCTCAGCTTAGCAAAAAATTAGCCCATCTTGTTCCCATGCTCCTGCGTCACTGCCATTAAGTTAGGCGTATTACCTTGAGGGGCGCAGTGCTTTAGCCTGCTTTCATTGCTGAAATTAGCAGGCTAAAGCACTGCGCCCCAATGGACTAGTCCCTTAACTTAATGGCAGTGACGGAGACCGTACAAACTAGAGCTAATATATTATTCATTCGAGTATTCTATTTTTCCCTTATCCCTGTGTTTTTGTCACTAGTAGAATATGAATAAACATCAATATCTTAGGCTCTTATATATAGTGTGATAGACTGATTGAAAGTCAGCAAGGAACGAGTAGAAAAAACTTAAACAACTTGTCGGTACGCAGGTTTTTAGATTGCATTTTAAAAGCTGTCTTAAAAAGACTGGGTCTCAAAGATATCTGTTTTTTTCATACATATTCCTAACTAATAATGGTATAAAAACTATGTAAATTGTATTTGGAAAAGGATTGTCAGAGTATACATGCAGAAAGAGTAATTGATGACCACTGGTTATATAAAGTGTTTTAATTTTTTTTGTTTTTTCTTCCTGCTAATCTTAGCCACATTTGTTACACATGCTGAAAACGTATTATCAGAATACCAGCTTGATGATTTAAGTAAAACGATTTACCTTAAGCCCTTGATAGTGACGGCTCAAAAACGGCCAGAAGCATCAAAGGATGTTCCCATTTCAATGACAATTTTTTCCGGGGAGCAACTTGATGAATACAATATTAATCAGCTTGATGACCTCAGTACCTTAATTCCCGGATTAACTATCACCCAAGCAGCTACAACGACCAGGATTTTTCTTAGGGGAGTGGGGTCTGGTGCTAATCATGGATTTGAGCAATCAGTCGGAACATTTGTCGACGATATCTACTATGCGCGTACCCGGCAACTCCGACTACCCTTGTTTGATACTGAACAGGTAGAGGTTTTACGTGGTCCCCAAGGCACGGTTTATGGAAAAAACACCGTTGCTGGTGCCATTAATATCAGGACAAAAGAGCCTACTGATTATTTCGTTTCAGGTATCTCTGCATTTCACGAGCTTGAAGATAATGAATATCAAGTTAGTGGAATTATGTCAGGCCCTTTGAATGATAAACTAAAAGCTCGAGTTGCCGTTAGAGTTGGAGGAATGGAGGGTTTTTTGCATAATTCATTGAATGGAAACGATGAGCCGAATACAGATTATTATACTGTGCGGGGCAAGTTTCAATGGCTTCCCCAGACAAGCCTTGAGGTGACAGGTAAATATGAACGAAATCAATTGGATGTTGCTGGTAGAAATATTCAGATCATAAAGTCGGGAACTTCACTGCCACTCTTTACTTCCTATGATCCATCATTTGAAGAGCAGCTGAATGGAATTAAATCAACCGGGGGGTTAGGAAACGAGAAATCAAAAACCAGCTCTAACCTTGGTATGCTTAGAATGAAGTATGTTCTGAATGATTTTAGTTTTATTTCGCTGAGTGGTTTTACTGACTATCATTATAACGATGATCGTGATGTCGATTTCAGTCCAGTTCCTCTGCTGTTTCAGCGAGAGACGCAAAGTTTTTCGCAATTCAGCCAGGAAATAAGGCTTCTTTCGCCAGACACAACGTCTTTAAAGTACCTGCTTGGGGCGTATTATCAGCAGCAAGATTTAGATAATAAAAATAATGTTGATGCAAATTTCTCTTTACCCTTTATAGGACTTCCTCAGTCTGCGACGAGACAAATTAATTTTGATCAGGACTCTTGGACAGCAGCCATGTTTGGTCGGGTTTCTTATGACCTTACTGATCAATTAATCATATCAGCAGGACTAAGATATTCTTACGAAGAAAAGACAGTACATCAAAGTTTACAATTTAATAACTTTAAAACAACTAATCAAAGCCCTGTTTTAGAATCAATCTACCAAGCTGCTAAATTTGGAACAGCACATCAATTTGAGGGTAAAGCCAGTTATTCATTTTTTACTCCGTCAGTTTCACTTCAATATTATCTTAGGCAGAAAAATACAATGCTTTATGCAACATATGTTGAAGGAAGCAAGTCGGGGGGCTTTAACGAAGCCGAAACTTTTGCAAGTCAGGAAAATTTTGAATTTGAGCCAGAATATTCAAAAAGTGTTGAGATAGGTAGCAAAAATGTTTTATTCAATGGCGATGCACATATTAACCTGGGCTTGTTTTATACTCGCTATAAAGATCTCCAGGCAAGCGCATTTAATGGGGTTGATTTTATAGTGGGTAACGCTGCACAATCAAGCTCAAAAGGTGTTGAGCTTGATATGGATTGGCGAATAACGGATGGTTTGACAGTGCTTGGAACGCTGAACTGGCTTAATTCCCGCTATGATGACTTTTCAAATGCTAGCTGTACGGCAGCGCAAGAACTTGCAAGTGGTGTTGGGTCATCCTGTACTCAAGACTTGTCAGGTAAGAGCACGCAGTTTGCCCCTGAATATTCGGGCACGCTGAGTCTAAATTACTGGCATCCTATTCCAAACAGTATGGTATTAGCGACACGAGTCGATGTCCCATTTAGCAGTGGTTTTTATGTTGCAGAGGATCTCGACCAAGCAGCCTACCAGAGCAGTTCGGTAAAATTAAATGCTAGAATTGCATTATCTTCTGCCGATGATCAGTGGGAAATTGCCATTGTTGGAAAGAACCTTAGTAATGAGCTGACTATTAGTCATGGTGATGATGTCCCAATACTGAAAGGCGCACATTTCGGTATGATCGAGCGTCCACGAACTATTTCATTTAATATCAAAGTTAACTTCTAAAAGTGCAGTTTTTAAAGACTAAAACGTAAATTTTAATTTCCATTAGTGAGACACTAGTCTTTTTTTAGTATTGTTGAAATACTGATCAACCACAAATTATTGAGTAACAGGCTTATTTTAAAATCGCGTTGAGGGTAACGCTCCTACAAAATGGTACTCTGAATAATGTCATCCTTCTAACAAAATAAATTGCTTACGATTTTGTTGTTCAAGAGTTAACTTAGGCCTGAAGTAGCTATTATAGAGGCAATTTCCTGCCGTAGTTTTCTAACGTCTACAGGTTTTTGAAAAACCTTATACCCTTGGTTTTCTATGGCAAGCAATCTTTCAGGTAAAACGTTTCCCGTTACAATGATAGGTTTATAACGAATTTTTGTTGATAAAAAATCAGCCAGTTGAAGGCCTGTTTCATTTATTCCTAGCATATCGTCAATGATTGCAAAATCTATTTTTTCATTGTTATCAATGAGGTTACTTGCATCCTGGAGAGAACTGGCAAGGAAAGGAGTACATTTCCAGGTTTCAATTAACCTGGACAGAGCTTCTTTTATATTAGGGTCATCATCTACAACCATGATATTGAGGTTTTCTATGGAGCATTCATTGTCAATTGCTTCATCGACAATTTGCATGTTTTCTGTATGTTGTATACTTTCATTCTTTTTAGGAAAGAACACGTCAAAAGTAGAGCCTTCACCCACTTTGGAATTTAGTTTTATATTCAGGTTTAGGATATTGCTGATTCGTTTTACTATTGCAAGACCTAATCCGCTTCCTTTATCTCTCGATCTGGAAGGGTTATTTATCTGGTAAAAATCATCAAATATCTTCTCCTGATCTTCTTTAGAAATTCCTCGTCCAGTATCACTTATGATTAAATGAACGCCATTTGAAACAATTTTAGTACTTATCAAAATGCGTCCTTGATCCGTATAGCGAATGGCATTTAATATAAGATTTCTAATTAATCTTTCAAGCAGTAAGGTATCTGTATTGATAGATACGGGTATCGTTTCAATAATTAATTCAAGATGTTTAGTTTTTGCTTCTTCTCTTACACCATCAATGATGTTGTATAAAAATGTATCAAAATGAATATTAGTTATATTTGTTTCAACTACACCCGCATCAAATTTTGAAAGATCCAGTAAGCTATTAAATTGATCTCTTAGTGTGTTGCTGGTTTCTTCAATTTTATCAATAATCTCAATTGAATTTGAATTACTGACAGTTTGCCGAAGACAAGCCAGAAACAATGTCATTGCATGCAAAGGTTGACGCAGGTCATGGCTTGCAGCAGCAAGAAACCTGGTTTTGTCTTCATTTGCTTCTTTGGCTGTAGCCAAGGCTTGTTTAATAATGTTTTTATCTTTTTCTAGTTTTATATTTTGTTGGCGAATTTCGTCTCTGATGCGAATCGATTCGGTGAAAATTTCTGAGTTTCTTTTGCCAAATTGAATTAAGAAAATAGATATAACTATGAGTCCGACGCTAGCAATGGGGTCAGGGTGCTGAGCCATAGCAGAAAGGAATAAAATACCTTGTCCCAGGTTTGCTATGATCAAAATTGGAAAATTATTAAATTTAGTAGAAGAATTGATTGTTGTTCCAATGGCATAAATACAACAGAGTAAAGTGATAGCAAATACAGCTCTATCTGATCCATAAATACCAATCCACCAGAACCCAGACCCCGCAATTAAGGTGTTATTTATCGAGCTAAAGAACAACCATAATTCATTGGAATACAATTCTTTTGAGCGAGCAGTTTTGAGTTTTTTTTCAATTTTTTTGCAAATATAAGTTCTATGCAAGCCTGCTAAGGTAACCAGCAATACCCAAATGACTAAGTTTGATCTAGGCGCCTCGTTCCAAAGAAAGAATATATAAACAAAGCACTGAACAAAAAGCAGGGGTAGCACGTTTTGGGACTGATGGATCTTAACTTCCTGAGTCTCTCTCACTAAATGACGAGCAAACGGGTCTGTATCTAGTTCGGCTCTAGAATAACCGACGATAGTATTTGCTATCTTGGAAAGGTAGTTATTAACTAGCATTCAATACTGAGTATTGGTGAGCCATCATCCCCTGTTACAACATTGAATTTGCAATGCATATTTTGGCCTCTATCAGTGTTGTTACTTCGTTCCAAGTCTACCCTAACAAAGTGGGATGATTCAGAACTGAGTAGTTTCTGTACAAACTCTATAAAAATAGGGTTTTTTGAAGTATTTAATTGAATAGATTGTTTTTCGGCTTTCTTCCAATTTTCTTCATTATCATTGCCCCAGTCGAAGTCTTCATTCCAGATATATTTATTGGGATTATCATTTGCAAAAGGAATGGGGGAATAGATACCTGATGAGCATATTTGATAAATGTTTATAGCTTTATTATCTTGCTGTAAAGAGCATTTAGTCAGACTGGAAAAATGTGGGTCTCCCGTTAGCCAAATAATTGTTTTTTCAGAAGCAAGGTTAGCTAACAAATGAATGATTTTTTCCAGAAAACCAGGATATGCTATTAGCCTGTCACTATTGGAGGCCAGGGAATTTGCTTTAACAATATCTTGAGATATTGGTGCGATAGTTGAACCACTTGCAATAAATAATACTTCTTCATTTTTATGTTCAGTTAACCATCTTTCAAAACCATTAATTTGACGGTCAGACATTAAAGCACTACTTTCATACCTATCATATTTCTCTCGGTCTTGCCGTTCCATTCGTGTATCCATTACAAAGAATGGAAAACCTCTAGATTCAAAGTCATACCATAAATCTTTATTTCCTTTCCATGCATCATCATGATGCATCTGGTATAGAAGTGCTAGATTTGTGGCATAATCAAAGTCTGATTTTTTTACCTCTTCATTAAATTGACCTTGCCAGTTATCATTAAATTCATGATCATCAACCGCAAAATATACGGGTACATTTCGAAATAATTTTCTGGCATCTTCATTTGCAAAGGCTTGTCTGTAACGTAATCTGTATTTTTCAAAGGGAATTGTTGGGTCAAATATATTGGCATTAGCATCTGCATAAATTTGATCACCCAGTAAAAGCAGGTGATCAACACCTTCTTCCACATGGTCATACATGTTCTTAAATGCCTTACTTGAAATCTCTCGGTCAAAGCTTGTACCCGGGTGGAAACAGGAGCCGACAATAAAAGATAATGCTTGGTTTTCAGAGACATTATCTGAGTCAAAAGCTTTTTTAAACCAAGGCATCTTATGCCAGTCTAGCGCGATTCTTTTTGAATGCCCATTCTCTTGTTCAATTAAAAAATACTGTCTTTCATCGATAACGTCAGTAAACGTATAGTTTAATAACCAAAATTGTTCTCTTGGCCGGGTGTCTATTCTATTGCTTAAAATCTTATCCGTATCTGAACATATAGAATCTGTACAAGATCCATTGTGATGCGTAGTCGATGTGCATTCAATATGAAATTTTGATGGAACTTGATCGCTTAGGTTCCATGTTTCCAGCCACAGACGAATTGAATTTTTATTATGGCCTTCTCCTTTGCGGGGCCTTGAAAGGATCGGACCTGTAATGGGTATTTCTGATGAGTTGATTGAAGGAATACGGCTGGAATCTGGAATTAACTCGGATTGCTCGGGGTTATCAGCTATTTCTTTATAGGCAGGTGTTAAGGTGTCTTGTCCCACTTTATCTGCGGCCTGAAAGAAATGATGGATTTTAGGAAAAACATCTCTATCCGCATTCTTTCCGAAAATAACATCCATATGACCATAGTTATCGAAAATCTCTATCCATACATTATTTTCTAAATAATCTCTGGCAGTCAGTTTGTCATTTATCTTTTTTGCTCTTGGGTTATCAATATTTCTGTATCTTGTTAATTTTTCAGCAGATAATTTTGAAGAATTGATATCAAAAACGGTGTTTTTATTGCCATGGAGAAAGAGGGTGGGGAATTTCCAGTTATCCAGGAAATTTTCTTTATTGACATAAATGTTTGTACCTTTATGACTCACTAGGCGGCCACGGGTTATTGAATAAAAAACTTGCTGTAAGACTGCAATGGGTGTAGCTCCAATCATGCGAGCAAAATTAAAGCGAGTTTCATCATTTACATTTTCATGATTCCACTGTTTCCCCCAAAAAATGGTATACCTGCTGTATATAGTGCGTGGGAAGCCAATACCTCTATAGTCGTTATAGTCACGAGAAGGTTTCCACCATTGCCGCTCTTGGTCATCAATTTGGGCACAGGCCAGACGATCAAAAATCATTTCAACACCCTCTGTTTCAGGATGAGGCATGGGCTCAATCGTTTTAATCAGATTCAAGTCTTTAAAAATATTCCACACATTACAACGAGCCCTATTTGCTTTAGAAGCATAAAGCCAGGGTGTCACGGCATGAGGAGCCAGGGAAGCAAGCATACTTTCTACTTTGTTATCCTCAGTCAGGAAATTCAAGTCGCCTTCTAGTGCTGCAATTGAAACTGCACCCGCCCCAATACAATGGGAAAAAACATGAATTTTCTTTTTCTCTTTACCATTATCTGAATTAATTTTTTCAAATATAAACTTAACTGCCCAGGGGATGTCATCATGGGCGATTTCATCCCAGGTATGTTCTGGGTCAACTTCCTCAATGGTATTTGCACTGGTTCTGTGATCTACAATCCATACATCATAATTTTTGTTGAGAAAGTACTGCACAAAATTGACTTCTATCGTTTCAGTCCAGAATACGCGACTGCTATGAGCAAGCCCATGAACAAGTAGTAAACTCTTTCTGTCTTTAGGGTTAAATGCTTCCTCATCATCTATCGGTTGATATCGGATCAATCTAGCCCATTGATCTCTGGAATATGTTTCACGGTTTTGTGACTCATGCATATTGCCAAAACTCATGACTGTGGGTGGGGGCGCTAGTCTGCTTTCCTGTTCATCTTCTGGGTTTTCCGGCTTTTCTTGATCCACTTTAGACTTGAAATGTTTATAGGAGGGGGCTCCGAAGCTCCAAAAATGTGTTTGAAATAGTGAACGAACAAAATAACCTCCCATCGATAGCATGGCCATAATAGTGGCGGGTGTATTGGGCGATGTTTGTACCTGAATGGGAGAGGGCTGCTCAAGCATTTTTATTAAATCAACAGCCATTTCAAATTTTGCCGTATCAGCTCTGCTATTTCTAAGCGTGACGGGTAAATTGACCAATGAACTCCAAATATCTTTATTATTTGCTGAATAGGCAAGTTTCTTTTTACCACTGAGGTTGATCCCCTCAATTTTTTGGTTTTTTATTGTCAGTGTGTCACCAAATTCATATTCTAAATAGCGGTAGGTCGCATGTATTTTGGCTACTCGCAAAAAACCAACTAATTTCTTAATGAGACCATCCCCTTCTCCATTTGAAGACATTGCTTTTTGAAACGCTATTTTTACGTCATGAGGTCTAAATTTGCGATATCTGCATATGGCTTTAATAATGCGAATTAATGATTCCAGCCAGTTAGAGGGTTTATCATAACTGCCAAGGCATACGGTACCTTGTAGTGTTCCAATATTTTTTTGATAACTTTCTGGCGTACTGTGAACCGATTCAGAATTATCATAACTTAAAGTTGCCTCGGCTGATAATTTCATACATGGCCGTTCTAACCATTCTGTTATAGATTGCTGGTTTTGTCCAAAATCACCTTCATTTTCTCCAAAGAAAATCTTTATTGATATGATCAGTTTACGTGCTTCATCAGGGATGGCATCAAAGCCTAAAATTTTATTGAAGCTGGAAATGTCAATACTGTTTAAATTCAGTGGGTCAAATCTTTTTCCTTTGCCAGAGAGAGAGCAGCTAAGTTCCTCTTCAAAGATGGCTGATATTTTTTCATCATCAGCTGTCAATATTTGATGCATAGCACCTGATGGAATTTTACGAAAGCGCTCATCAGTCAGTTTGGGGAAGCAGCGTTCAGGTCCTTCTGCTTTATCGTCAATAATGTCCAAAGCCAGTGTATAGGATAAAGCAGCAATGGTGAGAAAGGGGTTGATACCTATTGCTCCAGGTAGAATTGCACCATCCAGGACATAAAGGCCACTATGAATATCGCTGCCTGTTTTACCAGAAAATACCTGGCCTTTATTATTGACCACACCTGATTCACTGCTGTCTCCAATACTACAGCCTCCCAGAGGATGCACAGAAATAAGGTTTGAAGGAAGTTCTCCTGCTCCTTCAACCACTTTATCAAAGCCTTCAGGTAATGTTTTCCAGGCAGGGTTTGGTAAGTATTGGCCTCCATTAAAACCATCTTTGCTCTCAGCTTTTATAAAGGCTTGGTGTAAGTTTTCAAAATAATCGTTGGATACTTTTTTCTTTTTAAGCGTATCATCTTCATTACCCCATTTAGGAGTCACTTTGCCATTTTTATCTGCTATTAGCTCTCCTTGTGAATTATCATCGATCCCCATGGCTAGCAATATCTGACTATGGTTTGCAAATGAGTCAAAACTGGCTAACGGATCATTGTATGGGTTTTGTGTATGCCAGGCTGTTTCATCACAACTAACAAATCTTTTGATAAAAGACTGAGTGGTTATCATTTCTTTCCACAAGGTTTTAAGTGGATAGGGAATAGTGCCATCTTCAACTGTGAATTTGTTGTTAATGGTATTAAATCCAGGACTTAAATTAATTAATTCTGCTCTTACTTTACCTATGATTGTTGGGCCTGGAGGTGTACTTGTATCTAACTCTTCCTGAGGAAATGCGGCGACAGCATTCACTTTGTTTCTCTGTCCGGCACCAAAAATTAATGCATCACCATTAGTGGAAAACTGTTTACCTAATTTTTTAGAAAATATGAGCCCATTGCCAACTTCTTTTGTTTGAGATCTCATTAGAATTTCTGTGCTTCCAATTGATCCTGCTGAAAGGATCACTCGTTCAGCAAAAACAGTAAAGATTTTTTTCTCATTCCTTGATTCAAAACAATGGACTAGCCAGCCATTTTCGATCTTCTCCAAATAACTTATAGTCACCCCAGTAAAAAGCTCTACCCCTAATTGCCTGGCTAAAGGCCAGGCATTCATATTCAATGAACCTTTAGCACCAGAATGGCAACCAATGACACAGTTGCCACAATTATTGCAAGGTTTATGATCGGCACTATGTTCAGTGGGGTCATCAAAATTAATGGTAAGTTCAACGGGTTCGGCAGTGGTACCTAAAGCTCGGGCTAATTGATCAAGAGCCTGGTATTTAGAAAAACTTTCGGCCTTGGGCAGAGTTTTTGCACCCAATAGTTGTTTTATCTTAGAAAAATTAGGCTTAAGCAGGGTGTCCCAACTAGCAGACGGTGGTTTTGGCCAGTTTTTATAAACCTCAGCCTCTGGTTCAATCGCAACGTTAGCATTAACAAGAGATGTGCCTCCCAAGCCATTTCCAGCTACTGTGGTAACGCCTTCTCCCACTCGGATATCCCATAAGGCTTTATCCAGAGACTGGCGTTGGTTTAATCTTTTTTTCCAGTTAAGCCCGTCTTTTTTTTCCTCGGAATTTGTAGCAGTAAAGTTGATATAGCCTGGTACATCAGCTATTGATTTAGGGAAGTCATCAGGAATATATTCATTACCGCGTTCAAAAACCCAGATAGAATCATCTACATTTAATTTTTCCTGCTGTTCTGCAATGGCCAAAGTAGCCATTGCAGCACCGTAGCCAGAACCAATAATGAGGCTTTTAACTGATAAGTCATAGTCGTTATCATTGGTAGATATATGGTTTGATCGATTATTACTTAATAATTCTTCAATGGGTTTTGATAACCAGAAAGTCATATTATTATCTCCCCTTTATTTTTAAAAATATTTTAGCTAATGCATATTTGTTATTTTCAACTGCTTAAATGTTGCCTAGGTATCGATATCTGATTTGATAAATATTAAAGTTTATCTAAATTCCACTTTGCCGCCATAAAAACAGCTTCAGTTCTATTTTGTACTCCCAAAATGCGATAAGCAGTGGAAAGATGGGTTTTTACTGTACTTTCTGAGATTTTTAATTCCCGAGAAATTATTTTATTGGGTTTACCTTTGATGGCCTGAGCTAAAACCTCAGATTGTCGATTTGATAATTTTTTAATACTCCCTTCCTGTTGCACAGAAAAAGATGCTTGGTTGCTATTGGCTGAAGAATAACTTTTATTATCATTCAAGACACTGGCAGGTAGATAGGTTCCACCAGCTAAAATTAGTTTCAAAGCTGCGATAAATATCTCTTGTGACGATGATTTGGGAATAAAGCCAAAAGCTCCACGGTCTATTGAGCCTCTGATTAATTGTGGATCATCTTCACCAGATAGGATAATGATGGGTACAAACTGAAAAGTTTGTTTGACAGTTTCTAAGGCTTCGTAGCCTTCAACTCCGGGTAAATGAAAATCAAGGAGAATAAAATCGACTTTATCGCTTCCCGCAAAATGTTGTAACTCATCACAGCAACTTGCTTCAATAAATTTAATTTGATTATCCAGAGTAGAGAGTAGTAGTTTTATTCCACTTCTGAAAAGTTCATGGTCATCGACAAGCAGTACGAGCATAGTATGAATCCCAAGTTTGAAAACAGTTACTCAAATAAAGCATAAGTTTTGACAGTATTAATAATGAAAATCAAGGTGATTGTTAAGCTCATTATGTGTCAGAACTTTTGGGATAATAGTTATTATCCCCATGATGGAGCTGGAAAAAGAAAGGTAAAAAACATTGTAGGTAAATGTCAGGTGTAAAACCCTTTCCTGCACTATTATTCTTTTTGTATATGCCGGATACCAGTCTAATGAAAGAATCAGTTTTCTAGTTTTCCCTCTTTTTCGATTATCTACCTAGTGCTAGTGATAGTCAAGAAATCACCCTTTATTGTTACAGCAGGAAAAATAACTGGTCTATTTTTTTGTGAGTTTATTGGTATGGCTAGACTTTGGTATTAGGCCAAAAGTATTAGTCCATTGCTTACATCTCTCATACTTCAGCTAGGCTATTTGGCCAATATTAAAAGCCTTTTCTTGGTGGTAGTATGAATCAAAAATAACAAGAAAAGTTATCCAGCAGGATAGTCAAGGTATTTTTGGGAGAAGCGAAATGTTAATTGAACAAAAGATAGATAAACAAACCCCTCCGGACCTGAGTGTAAGGTCATTATATAAATCCAGTAAAGTCAGTTCAATCTCAACAGGCTACAAAAGGAAACCAGGAACCAAGGTGGATAAGGCAATAGAAAACACCTCATTAATTGCAGCGGAGAATACTTCTAATACAGCTAAAAGCCAGAAAGAGTTCCTGACAATTCCGAGTGGTTCATCTGAAGCTGTTTTGAATGATAAAAAAAATAGATTGGATAGAGATGATTTATTACTTAATGACAGCAAATTTAAAACACTTTATGACAGCTTACCCTCAATAGCTTTTACAGTAAGCAGCGATAGGACAATATATTCGATAAACAGTTTTGGTGCTGAGCGTTTGGGGTATAAACCAGATGATCTGATTGGCCAGCCTTTTGCAATACTGGAAACAGGAAATGCGAGTGATATGCAAAGAATGGAAAAGATCTATCAAGACTGTTTAGAGCATCCAGAAAAAGTGCATAGATGGGAAACTAGTCGATGCTGTAAAAATGGCTTCTATATCTTTGTTTGGGAGACAGCGCGAGTGATCAGAAATAGTAATGGTGATTTGTATATGTCAATCGCATGTCAAGAAGTCACTGAAATGAAAGTGGTCATTGACGAGCAGATGTCTGCCATGACACATGACAACCTAACTGGACTGATTAATCGACAATCACTAGAACAACAGATCAATAGTTTAATAAAAATAGGTCAAAATGACTATCAAGAACATGCTCTTTGCCATATAGACTTAGATCAATTCAAAATAATTAACGATACTTGTGGGCATGTTGCAGGAGATAAGTTATTGTTTCAGATTGCTAAAGTATTGAGAGGGTGTGTGCGCCAGTACGATAGTGTTGCTCGCGTAGGAGGTGATGAATTTGCGATTCTTTTCAAGAATTGTACCTTGGATAAAGCAAAGTGTATTGCAAGCAAGATTTTACATACAATTGCTACACATAATTTTATTTGGGATGAGCAATGTCTACAGTTGGGTGCAAGCATAGGTCTAGTACAAATTCATATGCAGAATAGGAATCCAACTCAGATATTAAGTGCTGCCGACTCTGCTTGTAATATAGCAAAAGAGCAGGGGCGAGATCGAATACATACCTTTTATGAAAATGACCCTGAACAGATTAAACGGTGTGAAGAAATGCAGTGCGTTGCACAGATTAACCAGGCCCTGACAGAAAATCGTTTTCGCTTATATTATCAGGTGATTAAACCCGTTAACGCTGAAACCACTGGTAGTCATTTTGAATTGCTATTACGAATGATAGATGAACAAGGAAACATTGTTCCTCCTTCTTCTTTTATTCCAGCCGCTGAACGTTATGGTTTATCAACTAAATTAGATCGTTGGGTTATACGAAATGCAATTGAGTGGCTTTCATCAGATATTGAGCGTATTGAATGTTTGCATCGTGCTTCTATAAATTTGTCTGGTTGCTCAATTGAAGATGATGATTTTATCGAGTTTCTTATCAATGAAATTACTAATTGTGCAGTACCAGCATCGAAAATTTGCTTGGAGTTAACGGAAACAGTTGCCATTGCAAATGTTTCTAGTGCAGTCAAATCAATGCAACGCTTAAAAGATTTGGGTTGTTTGATTGCTATTGATGATTTTGGTACCGGATTTTCCTCATTTGCATATTTAAAACATTTACCTATTGATGTGTTAAAAATAGACGGTATTTTTGTTAAAGACATTATGAGCAATCCAACAAATTTAGCGTTGGTCAAATCCATTAATGAGATTAGTCATGTTGTCGGTAAACAAACTGTTGCTGAATTCGTTGAAACCCCTGAAATATTGGAAAAACTAAAACAAATCGGTGTCGATTATGCGCAGGGATATGCGTTAGGTCTTCCTACACCAATCTTAAACTCTCCTAAGCGTATTTGATTAGATAGATGGTTTTCTTGATGATAATTATGTTATTTAAATTGAAAGAAAAGGTTTTTTCATCGCTAGCTATTATTGTTCAGACAGTGATAGCTTAAAAGTTTTAAATATGCCAATGAAATGTGTTGTAATTTGCAAATGTTGCCTGTCGATGAATCGGATTAAACGTTGTTTATAGGGCTATAGTTTATCAGTGTTCCAGTCAGTGTAGTCATGCATGGGTGATTTCTCCTCACCCCATCCTCTCCATCAGGAGAGGGCTTTTAAGAGCAAGTCTAGAATTGTTATAAAGACTCTCTATTTCTTACCAAAAATCCATTTAACATGATCAAGCATATCTTTTAGTGAGTTTTCTTTAATGGTTTCAATCAGTTCATCTACTTTAAAGGCATGATGAGCTTCATAAGCCACACCTACTTGTGGTGATTCAGCCAGACCTGTTTCGCGGGCATGGTCAACAAACCCATCGTTTTTCCAGAAGAAAGCGCCTGGCATTGTTGTGGGGATCACCAGCACAAAGAATAATGAACGTCCAAATGCAGCCATTACCAGTATAGTTATAGCCAATACAGTGGCGCACACTAAACCGATAACAGCTGATAATCCAGTGATCAGAATGATGCCTGTTAACACGATGCTTGTTGCTAATAAAGCATTACGCAATAGATAAGATTTGCCGTATTGAGTGGTTTGCACATAGAAAGAGGCAGCACCTTCATTTTCTATCGTTTTCATATCTCTGGCATGAATGATATGACCTATACCTTCGATTGATAAGCCAGTAAGGGTAATCAGTGCCAGGGTAGATATCAATTCAGCAACTTCAGTTAATGGTAAAACCACCAGGCTGACTGTTGCAATAATCAATGCGCCCAGGCTAAGCATGGAACCTAAAAAGGCTGTGCCCGTTTGCATATGATCCCAAAACGGACGGGCAGGGATGCGATATAACTTATACATAAAATA